>Ga0099824_1010429_pt1 | contig 10949 bp, 8 predicted proteins | sample SiratrowhiteBW_FD_76837 | JGI IMG/M metagenome (GOLD analysis project Ga0099824, IMG submission 76837) | Root nodule microbial communities of legume samples collected from California, USA - Siratro white BW | ecosystem: Host-associated > Plants > Roots > Nodule | place: USA: California... | reverse complement strand
CCTTAAAAATCGAAAATAGATAATAAAAAAAATCAAGATCTTAACCAAAAGACAAAATACTTGGCAAGAGAAAAAAGGAAAAAATAAAAAATAAAAAAAGAATAAAAAAGGAAAAAAAAAAAAAAAAAAAAAGTTTTTTATTCCCAAAATAAAAAAAAAAATTTTTTTAAAATTTTTTTATTAAAAAAATAAAAAATATAAAATTTTTATAAATTTTTTATAATTTTTTTTTTTTATTTTTTTTTCTTTAAAAACAAATTTTTTTTTTTTTTTTTTCCTTTTTTATTTATTTCTTCTTTTCTTTATTTTTTTTCTCTGTTTATCCAATTTTTTCGTTCAAAGTTTTCATTTCCACCCTTTCCTACAGAAATTTTTTTATCCAAATTATCATTTTTTTTCTCAAAATCAAATTATATAGTGTATTAACTAGCAAGTCCATCATCATTTAATTTTGGAATAAATTTCACTTTGTAGCAAATGTTTTTGTATTATAAAAATATATTTATTTTGTTTATATTTAAGCTCAATATTGATTAGGTTACCTAAAAAACATAATTCTCTTAAATTGATATTGTTTGGTTATGTTGTCTAATCTTTTAGCATTTTATATTTTTTTTTCAACTCTAACTTTGAGATAAAGGAAATTATTTCAAATAAGATTTAATATATTGATATGTGTTTGATTTTTATAGATGGTTAATTGATTATTTATGTATTGAAATTGAATCTAGTGAATATCGATGTTTAGATTTATTTTTGAACCTCACCATTACTTAAAAATGTTTAAATGATTATTTTTAGTTATTTGGAGTAAGTTGTGTTTTTTACATGTGTAAAGGTATGTTTTAAATTTACTAGAATGATTGTTTTGGTTAAATTTGATTTTGGATGATTTTTGAGTTTTTATCTGGTTTATCTTTATTTAAATATTGAGTTTATTTTAAAGCGCTAAACTTTTATGGAAAATATTTGAATGACCAATTAAATACTTGAATGACAACTCTTTTTATTCAAGTTAAAAGCCAAAGTGTAGGTAAGAGAGAGTATCTTCTCTTATGTGAAAGTTTTTTTTTTTTTTTCCTTAAATAATGACTAATTGTTTAAGGGATGAAGTTCTAAGGATTTTGGATGATTCTGGAGTCTTTATTTCTTAAAATTATATAACTAATTATTCTTAAGTTTGAGAAGGATCTTGAGAGTAAATTGTGATTTAATTGAGTTTATCACTAAAGTAAAGACACTCAAATGATATAAGTTCTTGCTTAAGTAACATAATACAATTTAAGTAAGAAGACTCCAATAATATATTATGTTTTTTTTTAGAAGTCATTCAAATGAGATATTTTCAATCGACCAACATTTTATTTTGTGTATAAGTCATTACTAGTTATAAATATTAAATAATAATAAGGTGTTATATTATATAGACTTGAATGACTAGGAGTGATATGAATTAAGTAGGAATTATGTACTTGGGTTGCTTTGTTAACTAATTTGAAGTATTAAGTATAAATTCTTATCTTTAGCAAAAATCTTTTTACATAATTAATTATCTAAATCATATAAATTAACATATTAATGGTGAAAAGTTAAGAAAGGATTTTTGCAATAAAAACATTTATAGATATATAAATTTAGGTTATAATAAACTTACCTTAATACTTAATTATACAATCACTTCTAGATCAAAGTATTGAATTGAATTATATGTTACTTCTTAATAAAATATGCTTAATATTTTTTTTTGAAAGGTATCAATTTATTATTTTTTATTTTATGTCCATTACAACTGTTGACATGCAAATTGAGTTAATTGATAAGTGATGAATGAGTTGAAGAACCAAAATATACTATGCAGAGTTAAGTTTTCAAATAGCTTAAAATGTTGGTGTATTTAATTGAATTCAGAAAATGACTCCCAACAAAAGGTATTTCATGAAAAACAAAAAGCAATAAAAAGCATCTAAAATGATTCTTATTAAAGAGAACCTCAAAAAATTTGGTTCCCACATAAAGAAAAACAATATATTGACTTCAAGATATATCTAAGAATTATATATATATATATATATATATATCTTGGGTTTAATGGATCGGTATCATTACTTAAAAATATTAATATTTTATTAAATTCTCTTTATTATTTATAAAGAAAGTTAAATGTTTTTATTTTTATTTTAAATAATATTTATTTATTTTCATCTTTTTAACCAATAAACGTAGGGAAACATGAGAATTGTTAAAATTCTAATAATGGAAGAGTTATAAATTGAATTTTATCGATTTAAATATAGACTAATTGTATTATTTTTGTTTCGTACCATAATGACCGTGCTTAGATGATAATCTCTATTCATCGTAAACACTATAAAAAAATTAAGAGTTGATTACATAATGTATTAGAAAGAGTGTGTGCTAGAAAATATATTCCTAACATGTATTTGATTATTTTAAAAGGGATAAAAGTTAAAAAAAAAATACGTGTGAGAATATGAAAATATATTCCTTTTTTCGAAAGAGAGAGAAGCTGTGTGCCTATATAATGCTCAATTCCTCTGTGTTTTCTCCAATAAGCGGCCTTGGCTCTTCCTTCATCTTCTCTCTCGAACTCATTCATCTCTCTCTCTGTTTTTCCTCTGTTTCTCTCAGAGCATACCCTTTATTATTCCAATTATTTTACTATTAGAAACCAGTTTTGCATTGTTAATACAATGGCCATAGACTGCATGACAAATATACAAACCATGTCTCAGCCACAAAAGCACCACAAAGAAGATGAAGCATCCTTGGTGTTTGATGCCTCACTTCTAAGGCACCAACTAAACCTTCCAAAGCAATTCATTTGGCCTGATGAGGAGAAGCCATGCATGAATGTGCCTGAGCTTGCTGTCCCTCTCATTGACTTGAGGGGGTTCCTCTCTGGTGACCCTGTTGCCACAATGGAAGCTGCAAGGATGGTTGGTGAAGCATGCCAAAAGCACGGTTTCTTTCTCGTGGTCAACCATGGGATTGATGCCAGCTTAATCTCCCATGCTCATAGCTACATGGATGACTTCTTTGAGCTTCCCCTGTCTCAGAAACAGAGAGCTCAGAGGAAAACAGGGGAACACTGTGGCTATGCCAGTAGCTTCACTGGCAGGTTCTGTTCCAAGCTTCCATGGAAAGAGACACTCTCTTTTCAGTACTCAGCTCAGGAGAAATCATCCACTATTGTCAAAGACTACTTGTGCAACACATTGGGCCAGGAGTTTCAGCAATTCGGGTAAGTTGGTCACCAAAAGCATGTCACCTTTTTTTTTTTTTCTCTGTTTTGTCCATTCCATTCCTTGTTTGATATCATTTCCTTTGACTCTATGCTAAAAGGTGTGTTTTTTCCATTGTAAAACAGGAGGGTTTACCAAGACTATTGTGATGCCATGAGTAATCTTTCTTTGGGGATAATGGAACTTTTGGGAATGAGTCTTGGAGTTGGAAAAGCATGTTTTAGAGAGTTCTTTGAAGAGGACAACTCCATAATGAGGCTGAATTACTACCCTCCATGTCAAAAACCTGACCTGACTCTGGGCACAGGACCTCACTGTGACCCAACATCTTTGACCATTCTTCACCAGGACCAAGTGGGAGGCCTCCAAGTTTTTGTTGACAATGAGTGGCATTCCATTAGCCCAAATTTCAATGCTTTTGTTGTCAACATAGGTGACACCTTCATGGTATGTTTGGTCTCTCTTTGAATGCACCTATGAATAACCATTTGTTGTGTGATGTTGTTATTCTTATTCAACCTTGTTTTACTTTTTGTTGTAGGCTCTTTCCAATGGGAGGTACAAGAGTTGCTTGCATAGGGCAGTGGTGAACAGCAAGACAACAAGAAAATCTCTTGCTTTCTTTTTGTGTCCAAAAGGTGATAAGGTGGTTAGCCCACCAAGTGAATTGGTGGATGACTTGACACCAAGGGTCTACCCAGATTTTACATGGCCTATGCTGCTAGAGTTCACTCAGAAACACTACAGAGCTGACATGAAAACCCTTCAGGCATTCACCAACTGGCTTCAACAGAAAAGGAGCTGAAATTTCAAGCACATGAATGGCATATTATTTACTAGCCTTTCATATGAATGAATAGTGACATGTGTCAAGTGGAAGTGTAATTGATGGCAGAAAGCACTTAGAGGAAAAGGGCAGCAGCAAAAAGGCACTGAGGATCAAAAGTTGGAAGAAAGTTCATGTTTTCAGTGTTGCACACTAGTGTTTAGTAGTAATGAACAAAACGAGGGAGATAAAATATTTATAAGGAATCCATAAGAAACAATTCGCCAGCTAATTTTGTAATTTTTCTTTGCTCATATAGAAAAGCTATTATTAAACTTCCAACATTTCTTTTCTTTTCTTTTCAAGTACATCACCACCACCACCACACATGACATGGTAAAAAACTAAATAAATTTTCTTCATGCCATTAAAATGACACTCTAACCAATCTATAACTTCTAACTTCTCTGAGATTCTGAGAAGGACTTGATATTCTTTCTATGCAGATACTACACTCACTTTTTCTTCATTCCTTCATTCCTTCATCAATTTTTTATTACGTCTCTTGTACCATTAAACAACAACAATGATAATAATAACATTAGATTGTGTAGATTATACAGCATTAACCTTCTTAAGCTAAATTGAGGACTGTAAATGAATTTGCATATAATTGTTGAGTAAAGCAAGGCAAATAACTGAGATTCCAGCTTTTAGAAGGTGCTTTTGAATTTGCAGAATTATTGTTTTTCTTTTGTAAGGTGGAGTTTGACTGATTCGAAGAAAACGAAGGTTAACACCTAATGAATCCAAAAGGGTACTTAAATTAATTAAGAGAATGGTATATGTGGTACTGGTATGGCATAAGAAGTCACAAATGCTATGCATAAAGCAATAACCTTTGTTTATCTTTGAAGGTCTTAGGAGTTGGAAGTATGCGAGAGTGAGGTTAAAAACCAGCAAATAGATCTAAGAAAAGATGTGGCCCACAATTTGAATGATTCGGAGGAATAGGGAGCTAAAATCCATTGAGGATTGGCATAGATCTCATATTTGCAATTTATGCATATATATTCTGCAACTTCAAGCACTTGTTTTTTGGTGTTATTATCCTGATTTTTCATACCTGGAAATTTGGAGGGTTGTGGAATTTAGAATGCAACCCAATGCTCACTACAATCCTCCCAGCACCTGTCTTGAGATGCTGCAACATTCTCCTCACGATACTTTAATCATTGCCCTTAAAAATTATATTATATCAATTCATTTCACAATCTACAAAACAAACAAAGGATCTCTCATTTGCCTTCTACTTTTCCCAAAATGTTTCATATCCTATCTTTTTCTTTTTTCCTCACAATACATTTTTTTTTTCAATTTTTTTATGGTTATTCAATCTATTTATTTTGAAAAAATCAGCTTTTTCTGCATTTTTTTCATAAACAAATCCGATTAAAAGATAGTTATTTCAAAATCCTTACTTTAAATTTAAACAAATTGGCTCGTGTAACCAGTGATGTTTTGTTAAAATTTATGTAACCGCATCAATGTATTTGTCTGTAGTTTTTTGTTTGGAATATCAGTGAACGTGATATAACTATGGTTGTAACTGTGACTAAATGTTGTGGTAAAACCTATAACATTAACCGTAACTTTATAAAATAAAATTTAAACACATAAACGTTTAAAAGAGAAAATTAAACACATAACAATATTCTATGCGAATCTTCTATTTACGAGATGAATTAAAACATTTAATCTAAATCATAGATACAATTGGTAAAAATTAAATTTGTAGATGAAATTTTAATAAACTAATTTTTTTAATAGTTTTTAAGTTTATTTCAATAAATTATTCATATTAGTATTTCAAAATAGTTTACCCGCATAAACATATATTTTTTCCATTTTAAACGCTTAAAATAATAATAAAAATCTCTAACGTCTAAATCATGTTAATGACTGTGATTTTTTTTATTATGGTTTTTCTTATGATATTCTTATATTGTTAATTTAATGTTACACTTGTTTACTATTATTTTAACTATTTTTTTACTTTTTAATATAACAAAGAACAGTTTTTTTTACCCAAACTTACTTGAAATTTAATATGTACAAAAAATAGTTTATGAACATTTAAAAAAATAAAAATAAAAATTTATAATTATTGAAAATATGTAATTGCTTAATATTAAAATGTGTTCAAGAATTAACTATATCCTTATTTATTATTTTACAACTAGTTTTATTAAATATCTTTATTTTTTATTTTTTATCATTTTAGCTAGTTTTCAAGTACATTCTTAATAATTTTACTAAACATAATTAACCTAGGTGTAATATTAGAACAAATTAAAAATGCAGCAATTTTTTTTCTGATTTTAAATTATTATTTCCTTATAATAATAACAATTATATTTATATATTTAAGAGTGACTTAAATATTTTATAACATTTAATATAAAAAAATATTTATAGCAATTAATAAAGATGGTTGATTCTTTAACTGTTTTTTTTACAGAATTATTTTCTCGTGTTTACCCTTTAATATATCTTTGTTTTTCAACAATACTATAAATATTTTATTCTTCACCTACTAGGAAAAAACAAACATCTTCAGACCCCATAAAATAATAGAACTATATTCAATTTTTTTAAAAGCAATTGCCCTATCTGTTTTCTTCTTTTTTCTATCTACAACTTATAATGGACTTGTCTAAACTCAAGGCACACTTCTTATCCACTATTATACCGATATTACTTTTCTTTTGTATATGCACAATTAGATAAAAAAAAAGGTATAATTAAAAGTAAATGTGAATATGATTTTAGAAATATATATATATATATATATATATATATATATAAATGTAACATAGTACAGAAATATAAAATATGTTTATAATTAGTTTTATTTTTGAGATGCTAATTTTATTGAAACATTTGATTCATTGACACATACCTGTAAATGACAGTTTGAAGGGTTGTAACAACATATGAGAGTGAGACATGCATGATATCCATCAAAGAATGTCAACATGTTCTTTAAAGGATACATTCATCTTTTTTTATTTGGACACTATAAAACACCAAACATTGAAGAAAATGACATGTCCTACGAAAAAAAAAAAATTATGATTCTGAAATAATAATAAAATTATTATGAAAGAAAAAGAGAGAAGTGAATTTACAAATGCACCCCTTGGTTTCTGGCTATGGAAAGGCACAGCCGCCACAAGTAAGGACAATGACAGTCCCATTCCCGTACTCTCTTCCAAAAGGCCCGCATCACGTGGAAACCATCTGTTGTTTCTTCTGCCATCGCTTCTAATCCAACTCTCTGCATTATATATGCTCATAAACAAATATTAATTAAAAAATTTAAATTATTATGCAGAAAAAAAAAAAGATTTGTTATATGCTCTCTTGAGAAACAGACATTTCTTAGGATTTCTGTCACACATACCTCCTCTCCTCTCCTATCTGTACCATTCTTGTTCTCTAGTTCCTTTCATAGTTCTTTTGTTTTCATCTTCATGTTCTCTTTTTCTTTTTAAAACATGATAACAACCCACTCATTTGTATTATGCACTGGTTTAGGTTTGGATCCCCCACGGATTCGGATCCTACCATCAATAATATGTTATCACATTATAATTCATCATGTATGTAGGGTTTCTTAGTTTCACTTGTTTATTACAGAAAGTAATTTTTTTTTCTGTAATTTTCTTTGTTCATGAGTGTCAAACCAGTAGATTTTATCTCTTGAAAAATATTCCCAGTTAAGTGGAAAGTACTATGGAATTACATACAAGGATTGTTAGAGATCGCATTTTTTAGGAGAATAAACACAAGCCACAAAGAAATTGATTGGTGCTTTTTGATGTTTATCTTTGGATATATATATATATATATAAACTTTGGCAATGTTTTTAAGATTTAAGAATGTTTTTAAAATAATATTTTTATTATATATTTAAAAGTAGTAAGTCAATAGTATGATAAGTCCAATAATCTACATTCTAATCATATTTTAAGAAATAAATTTTAATTTATATAAAATTTTCAACTAGTATTTGATAATACAATATTAATGTAGAATTATATTTAATAAGAAATTATTGATGATTTAAAAAATAATTATTGTAAAAGTCAGTAAACTTACCATGTATAATGGTTTGTGATTAGATGACTATAATAACTTATTTTACTTTTTTTTCTATAGTATTTTTGTCTCAAAAATAATAAGGAAATATGTCTATATTCTATAAAAGAAAAAAAAAATGCGAAAAAATGAGTTTAGATTTTCCTTATTGTATAGAAAACAAACTAAAGAATGTTATCATACACTATATATGGAATTAAATTATTCCAGAAATAGGTATAAATATACTATAAAAAAAAGTAGAAGAGTGAAAGAGAAAGAGATGGCATACCTATCGTGTGACATTGTCATATTAGCAGTGTAAAATCAGAGGATTAATATGATCTTTTTGAGTTTTTTTTTTTTTTTCAATCAAAACTTTCATTCTCTCTGTCTATTCATTGTTACAGTACAGAAAAATCAATTTTGTGAACTGTTTTAATATAATTATACACCTTTAAGTTATTTTTTTAAAATTTATAATTGTATTTAAAATTATTTTCTTTTAAATCGGGTCAAAATGAACTGTTGCTGAATTTAAAGAGCTGCTTTTCACAAGTTATTTGACAATACTATTGATAATGTTCTTAATTCAAATAATATTATTTTGTACTTCTATTTTTTTTTTTCACTTTTCATCCTCTAATACAAACAACACTAATTATAATATCACATTAATAGAAATGTTATTATAAGCACCTTAACCATTGATATCTTCAAAGAGTTATATTAGTCCAAAACCACTTAAAAATTCTCTCATTAGAACCTTTTCTACTCCTTTAAACCACCTACTATACAAACCCTAACTTATATCCATGTCATCAATATGACCCATATACTTATATTGCTATCACACCAAGTTCTCACGGACCTAATTGGTAGGGTGTTTATAGCCTTCACCATAACCTCTAGGGTTTGTCACACCTTAACAATCCTTACACTGATAACCATGTACAAAACTACCAAATGTAAGGGAGGTTCTTGCCCTCCAGTTGAAATCAAATTGCTATCGTATGTAAAAGTGTGGCGATTAAACTCCCACCATTAAAATGTGAATAACACATTCCTTGGTATCCATCCCTACTGCACAAAACGTTGCCCATTCATGTCAAGCAAGGAACCCCACTCCCCTATGAGAAGAGGACAGCCCTTGGCCAAGACCTAATTGCTCTACCTTCACTATTCTCATCATGAGAATAGATGGACTCTATAAAAATACTAATTTAATTTTCAAAATAATATACTATCTTACGTACCTATAATCATTTATCTACACTCATTATATCTTTTTATCTATTCTTTTGTAAAGTGTTAAATATTTATGTATAGTCTAAATTTTACGTTGAGTAAAAATAAAAAATTTAAATAATATATAAAAAAAAATCTAAAAACATTTTAAGTTGAAGATGATATTATTATTTTATGTAAGTCTGATTTTTATCTTATTTTTTTTTAATCTATCTTATGTTTCTACTTTAATTTTTTCTATTAAGATATTCTTGAACTATGGGATAAGAAACAAAAGATAGATCCAATCACCTACTTAACAAGATTAAGACATTTATTTCATTTATTGTCTTCATGCCAAACGAGTCTAGGGTTGTTAAATAGAGTTAAGGATTTGGCTCACCTAGTTTGGCTCACCTAGTTTTCTGAGACGTGTATTCAATTGTAGAAGCATTGATTCATATGTAATCCCAGTACTGTATAATATACTACAAAATTTAATGCTCTTTTTAAATATTTTATAAAAACAAATCTTCTTAATCTAAATCTTGGAATGGTTGCTGCCATTTTCAGTCAAATTTTGAAACCTTTGAAGTGACACAGAAATGGCAATCTTGTGTTCTAGCATCAATTTTGCTTCCATAAATAAATGCTTATTTTCTTTTTTATATGTTTACTTAATTTTTATTATTAAATACGGAGAAGGACAAACTTTGCTCGTTTTCATTGGCAATCGTATTATTTATTTATTGAAAGAAGATAACACAGCAAAGTAAAAAAAAGAGAATCATATCAACATAACAGTTGTGATAGGATAATTTAAACCGCTCCTTGCAAAATGACAATGTCAATCTCATTGAATCTCAAAAATTTATCTTTATCTGCTGGCTACCTAGAGCTCTAGGGATACTGCAATTTTTGTTGCAGCAGCTGTTGATTGAAATATATGTTTTTGTCCTATCTCATAATTTTCATTACATGCAAACGACAAAATTTCAATAATTTTTGCATTGCCATCTAGCTATATTAAATAAACTATAGATTTGAGCATGGAAAATAGGAGTACCACTGCAACCTCCAACTACCCCTGTTGATTATATAATTAATTTGATTAGTAGACACAACATGGGATAATTATTCTTTAATCAATAAGACAACATCACTTACAAGATTAGCTCACTCTTGTGTTGCTGAGTTGGCCATTTGAGCACCATTAGGACCACAAAATGACAAAAAGTTCAAGCTTTATCCCTACCAAAATAAAATAGTTAGAATCAGAAGTGGTTTTATAATTTTTTTGCTTAAAATCTCATTTCATAATTACGTGCCAGCATGTCCAACACCCATAACGGTTTAATCAAACGCACAAAATCTCATTTCTTCTATGGTTTTGTCGTTTCTTTTGTTAGATTGTGTTGAAGGAGAGTGAAATATGCAACAAGAGAAAAAAAAAAAAAAAAAGGAGCAAAGATATAGATATGTTGGAGAGATTTATATTGTGTGGGTGAGCTTGCGTGAATGGTTTACATTGTTTGGTTTTGTTTTTTTT
>Ga0099824_1010426_pt1 | contig 10951 bp, 3 predicted proteins | sample SiratrowhiteBW_FD_76837 | JGI IMG/M metagenome (GOLD analysis project Ga0099824, IMG submission 76837) | Root nodule microbial communities of legume samples collected from California, USA - Siratro white BW | ecosystem: Host-associated > Plants > Roots > Nodule | place: USA: California... | reverse complement strand
TTTTTGTAACTAGGAGTGGGAATTTTTTTTTGTTTTAGTGACCGTGGTTGTTGGTCGGTGGTTTTTGTTTTTGGATTTTCTTTTGTGTCTTTTTTTTTTTTTTTTTTGCCTTTTCATAAAAAAAAATATATCTTTCAATATATGTCAAACAACATATGCAACAATTTAAGCAATAATTGTACATGGTGAATCCCCTTCACTAATGGTTTGGTCCCAGAGATAATAATCATCTCTTATTTGAAAAAAAAAAATATTACTAACAATATAAGAGTACATTGCGGTTCTGAAATTGTCTTGTGCTTATATGAAGTTAACTGGTATCGTTGTCAGATAAGAAATTGTTGATGGAGGGCATAATTTGTGGCTTTTTGTTGCGAACAAACTTCCTGAGAACATGTTCCGCGTATCTTTCTCCCTCAGCAGAGTTCTCCAGTACTGCTGTGCTTCTCTTTTCCTTGCTCACCCTTTTTCATTTTCACCCAAAATACATACATGCAAACATTAAATATCTTTCTCAATGTCCCTTTAACATCCAAATGCAAAAACAACCATACTTGTTATTACACTAAACATGATCTTAAATAAATTCCACAAACAGATTTCTGATGTACAGGGCAAGTTTCTTCTTTGATCTGGGTAATACTCTCAACTATCTTTTAACATGATTCAAAATAAAATTGTAAGATTACTTCTTAAAATTTTCTCATTTCAAATATGATAATAATATAATTATGTATTCTAATTTTATTTATTTTTTCTTATTAATATGAATTATTACTTTCCACTATCAAATTTCTAGGTTATCATTATTATACATGGTCAAACAATAAATGAAAATAGTTTTTTTATTTGCTTTAATTAATGGTAGTACTCTAGTGATAGTTTTTCAAGTACATGTTCAGACTCCGGTCAACAAGTTGAAATTGAATCTTTTAGAAATTTTTGAAAGCAACAAGCGTAAAAAAGGTTAATAGAGAAATATTTATCAATTTTTAATATAAAATTTGTCAATAAATGAGTTTTTTAATTATTAAAGAAAGGGTTGAATCATTGGAGTGCTAAGACATGGGTGCTGGAAAGGAAAATTTTAATATATATTAATTTGAATACAATTTAAGTTAATGACATATATAAATTAAACCTTATAAAGTAGCTGTACAGAAGAGTTTTTAAGAAACACTGCTAGCAGATAATAAACAAGAGTCATAGCTTATCATCATTTATATTGATTTTATATTTTTTCATAAAAACCTAATAACTTATAAGTTATTTTTAAATTTCGTATTGGCATATTAAATATTAATAAAATGCATTTTAATCCATGTCATTTAACAAAACATTATAATTGTTAAAAAAATATTTAACCATTAATTAGAAGATAAAAAGATAAAAATAATTATAATTTATTTTTAAAATAAATTAAATTCTTTAATTTTGTGTAAATCACAAAATCCTTTCAAATATTATAATTTGAAATATTTTACAAATTCTTTTAAATTTAAATTATAAAATCCTAACCATAAAAGCATTTTATTTTTAAAAAAAATTATTATATTTTAATAAAAAAATTAATTCATAGCTTTTTTATGTAACTCACAAAAGAATCTCAATTGACTATATTTCTCTCGTTTTGACTCGTACAATTTTTGTGCCTATTAATTTCTGTCTCTTTTGCAATATTCTAATCAGCCACTTAATACTCTATGTTATATATTTTTTATTTATATCACTTGAATTTAAGCTGTTGCTTAAGACTGAAACAAACAGCAGTGAGATAAACTTACTCTTCCATAGCCAGGATAATATGTAAAAAAAAAAAAATAATTACAAATATATAAAATAGTAACAAAGTATTGATTTTTGAATTACCAAAAGACCATGCAGATGAAAAGTCAGAATTTGGATTCTTTAATGAGTTCTTGGTGTTTAAATTCACAAGATCAACACCAAAAACGCCCCATAAAATTATCTCCACTAGTAAAGTTAACACACCAAGAAATCAAAAAAAAAAAAACTGAAAAGAGAGACCTGACATCAGGGTTGATGCAGATATTGCGAACCAACTGCATCCCACATATCCCAACAGCAACTCCAACAGCTGCAAACAATGGGTATACCTATGCATAGTGCAAATCACACTCACATAACTAAAAAGAACAAAGTAAATAACAGCAAGAAAGAAACATGCAAAGTGATGAATTATGAACATGGAAGAACTACCTCGGGCCTAAGCCATCGATTCGCCATCTATAGTAGCGTTACAAATGAAACAGAGAGCAAAAGTTGAATAGCTTGCAAATTTTGCAATGGACAAATAGAGTGAGTGGGTAAGAGAAGACTCGGAGGAACTGTTACAACAGGGAGAATTGTTTGTATTTATCGTTTTTTTGTTGGTATATGTTTAACTTTGGGTACAAGAAAGGATGCCCCGTGGTCTTCGTCTCAAGGACATGGTATTTCGCCCATAGTTATGCAACCTATGATTCATTTCACATTGGAATATGATATATTTAACTATTTATTTACATTTTTTCTGCTAATATTTATATTTATTTAATTTTGTATCTTTCATACTTTTCATTAAATTCAAATATCTACTTTAAATTAAAATTAAATAAGTAGTATTATATTATGATATCCACCACATAATTCTGGTTACATCCGCCTCTGGCATGCAGGTTCCCAACCTAGGTGCTTATAAAAGTAGTGTCCAAAGTAAACCCCACAAACTACTTAATTATTAAAAGAAGTATAATTACTACGTAATTATCTTCTATGTAGTCAAAATATTAACTGCAATATTTTTTATTTAATATTTTTATATAAATATTAAGAGAATGGTGAGATATAGAATTGTTCACTAAGATAATCTTTACCCATTTTTTTATATCACATAATGTGTAATATATTATTTCATGGTACGCTGTCTATGTTAAGTCGTAATATCTTGTTAATTTTGTTTGTAGGATTTAGTTATCAGGTTTACTGGAAATTTTTCTTATGAACCAGGGTTTTTCCTATTTACATGGTTTGAATTAAGACTTTGTTAAAAATATTTTAATCTAATTAAACTTGGACTAATATAATTGTTAACAAGTGTTCGACTATTTTCCTTTGTTGTCTCCTAACTCTGGAAAAGGAAAATGTTAAATAATCTTTAAAAATATATATAAAAAAGTTAAAAGAATTTATATAATTTAAGTTTTAGATAGAAAACAATTTTAAAGAAGCGTAGAATGAGTTGGTTGGTAATTATATATTAAATTTTTTTAACATTCATCATTAATTTTTAAACCATGTCTCTTAAAACGAGTTCTTACATACGCGTAAAAGATAAATTGGAATTAAAAAAATAAATAAAAGAAAACATGTATTGAATATATTTTTAATTATGTTAGACTCACTCTTATCTATCCCTTTACCTATCTTGCACGTTAAAAAAAAAAAACAGAAAGTCATCATTATACTTTGTAACTTTTAATGGTTCAATTTTCTATTATCATCTATCATTAATTTTAAATATTCTTATTTAATTATCAATAAAACATAAAACACATTCTCACATCATTTATCAAGTACATATTCAATTAATAATGTGAAATAAATTACTGAAAAATATAAAGTGTAATTAAGCTCAACTCAATGGATTGAGCTAAGAATTTCATAATTAAAGTTAGGTAAAGCACTAAAATTTAAGTCCGAAAAAATAATCCATTTGATCCAATCTTATGAGTCTACGGCCAAATTGAGTTCATAAAATATACGTGGTGTATTAAAAAAATACACCTATTTGGCTTGAACTAATAAACTTTTTTTTAACATTTAAAAAATCTTTTTCTATACACATATATAATATATATAATAATTTTTTTATTATGACCTATCTGGTCCAAGACCTAACTTTAGATATATTAATTAAACCATTAATTTGTAGTCCTGTCAAAATTTGAGTCGTTGCAATCCAACTTGGCAGGTATGGCTCCATTTCTGACCTATATTAGATTATATAACAAAAATGCACGGTTAAAACAATAGTTAGCCCGAAAATTAAAAAGAAAAAAAAGTATCTCCTACATTTTTCTAAAATCTTAACTAATCATTTACAGCCAACAACGAGATTAGATTCGATCTGTATTTGCTTTTTTCTTCTATGCTCATGACATAGATTTCCTTCACTATATTTTCTTTTGAAATCTGAAAAATTATAAGTATTTATGGATAGTTTATATCTTTTAAAAAATATAACTCAACATGTTTAATAAAGAAAATCCTTCAAATTATATTGTTTTCATTCAAAAACAAAATTAAAAATAATCCAGTTTCGTTCAAACCAAATCCCGTACTTGTAATTTGCATATATAACTATTGGATCTCCTTTTTACATTGTATAAGTGAAACAATTATCACTTTATGAAAAAATTAATTTTGTTTAAGATAAGTTAAAAAACTTTAACTTTTTTATTAATATTATATCAAAGTTTATTTTAATAAAATTTGTTAAATATATCGTGTCATCTATTAATAGATTATTATTAAATTACCTATAAATATCTAGTTTCAAACTAAATATATATGTTTCAGATGAAAAGAAGATAATAGAGACAATAATTATCTTACAAACTATTTTTGTAATAATAAATTTCACTTAAACTTATTTTTTAATAGAATAACATATATTATTCTAACGAATATTAAATTTATTATATAACCCGTTATTAGAGTGATATAGTCAATCTACTAATATTTAGTTTTACGATAGTGTTGTATCCTCACCTTAGATATCTTTGGAGTTTATGAAAATATTCTAATTAATCTGAACTAAATTAAGTAAATAAAGGATTGAACTTTTGTTTATTAATTTTTTTATGATAAAAAAATTTATGAAGCTGTTGCCATGTTATTTCGAAATATTAGTAATATATTTATAATATTCCATTTGTGTGTAATTTTAGCTATCTGGTACAAAATGTGGGAATTTCAGTATTAAAAATGTAAGTATACTTTCAATTTAATGAAAAATTTCAACTGAAACTGTGTTTTCAAAAATACTTATTAAAAAATCACAAAAACTTATATATAAAGAAAAAAACTAAAGTTTCTAATATTGTCCAACTAATTATTTTACTATAAGAGCACAAATCTTAAACGACAATAAAATTAATTTCAATTTGAAATATAAAGTGTAATTGCAATTACTGATACAAATAATAATTAAAATTACGATAATGAAGTTCTACAAGTTTAAAACCACATTAACTATTTTTAATTAATAACTAGAAGTATATTTTTAGTTTTTAAAATATAAATGCGATTGAAATATAACGACAAATCAATTGTAGTTCTAAAACAAATTTAATTAAAAAAGATGAACAGTGTAAAATTCCTTAAATTATGTCAGTCTAAGATCTAATAAACCTCAAACTAAATTTCTATAGTGTATTTTGTTTGGTATGGATGGAAAAAAAGTAGAAGGAATGTAAATAATACAAAAAATAAAGAAAGAAAAAATATCTTTTTCCCTGTTTGATTTTTTGATTAAAAAGGAAAGAATAATTATTTTTTATGGTCCTGAATTAAAAAGGCTTTCTCTTACATATCAGAAGTGCTGGTTTACAATAAAAAGAAGAGAGAGAACTAAGAGAAAAGATTAAACAAATCATTTCACTGTTTGATTATTTACAAGGAAGGAAAGAAATACAAAAATTAGGCTAACTTGGGTGGAAAAGTGAAAAAACTTGCTTTTATGAGACACAATATTAAAGTTTTATACACTATTTTATTTTATGGAAGATAGTTATGTTGTTTTATACCTATGCATTTCGCGTCCTATTTTTCTATGCAATAAAAAAATGTGCTTATTTTTATCTCCTTTCATTTCCTCTTCAATCAAATTATCTAAAATCCATTTTTTTCTTCTATTATTTTTTCCTAAACTAAACAAAATTGAAAGGAGAAGAAGACAAACACTTTAAATTAAAAGGCCAAACACGTCATTCAAAAGCATTCAGGCATATTTATTTGAGAGTGTTGATGTCATCCTTCAACTAAGAAAGAATCTGAAAGATAGCGTAAACGAATCATATCACCATTGTAATTAAAATCGCAAATCTTATAAAGGTGTAGAATCCGAGACTTAGAAATCTTGTAGTACTCATATCAAGAATACAGTGCCTACTTTAAAGAGGCAGCAATAAAATAAAACGTCATCGTGGATGGAGCACAAAAAAGAAAGCATATGAGTAAAATAATTTTAATTTTTTTTCTTTTCTTTCTAAAAGTGTTTGTGTGCAAGTTGGCATAAACAACTATATAAGTGTGGGTTTGATTTGAGCTGGAAATTTTAATTTGTTTTAAATGTAAAAGTATAAAAGCCTTTGGACTAACTTTAGCTCAAGTACATTGATTTCGTGCCATAGTTTTGGAATCTCATAGTTTATTTTGTTCTATTTTCACTTGGTGAGATTTGAAAAAGAAAAACAACTTACATTGTGAGTTGCAGGTAAAAGTGCAAACATAATTACCACTGTGGTATTTAGAAGTGTTACTTATATATATAAATTGATTATGATGAATATTAGTGTAACTATGTAATCAAATCACATAGATTGTGGTTTGAGGTAAGGATGAAGAGGATGAGGTGGGGCTACCTGCCACAGTATCAATCAACGATAACGATTTCTGTAACTAACACCGTTTGCTTATGCCGCCTTTTTAATGTCAAATTATTTAATTCTAATATAATCATATTTCTTGAATTTTTTAGAATAAAAAAAAAATCAGTCAAATACTATTTTCTCAAATGGATCTAGTTAAGAATTTCATATTTTTGAAGAGTTGAAAATCTCTTTGAAAAATGTTTTTTCTTTAAAAAGGAGGAAAAATAATTAAAAAATAAAATTAAAGTTAGAGGTAAATAATTTAAAATAAATAATTAAAAATAATGGATTAATTTTAATTTATGAGAAAACATAATTATAAATAATTTAAGAGTGAATAAATTTTGATTTTGTAAAATAATTTGGAATTAAATCTGTTATTATTGATTTGTTGAAAAATAAAAAGTTATAACAGACAATATAATTTTAGTTTTAGACTTTTGAATTAAAAAACCGTTTTAGTGGTTTAAATAAAATAATATTATTCTGGGTGGCGTAAAAATGTGAAATAAATATTTATTAATTTAAAATTTTGTATTGTTATGTGTACGGTGGTAATAAGATTTTTGTATGTTATTTTTTTTGAAATAGTTTTTAAACACGTTTAACAATACATTGGAAATGTAAAATTATTTTAAATGATGATTAAAAAGTTATTTTAAGTTATAAATTTGGTGATAAAAGTTAAAAATAATTAATAATAACTTTAGGTTTAAAATTAAAATTTTAAATATGAAGTTAACATGATTCTGCAATAAAAAATATTTATAAATGTCTAAATTTTTTCTTTAATATAAATATAATAATTTTCTTTTACATTGTAACTCATTTTATATTGTTTACTGTATATTTTTGAATTATTTTAAAAAATTGTATGATCAATGATAATAATAATGTTATAAAATTTTATCTCTTTTTTTTCTACATCTAATTCAATTTATTTACAAATCATTATAATAATAAAAAAAATTAATTACATTGCAAAATCAATATCACAAAACAGAAATTAATTTATTCTTAAATAATTGTTTACTCTATTCGTTCTCTTAAGTACGTTAAAATTTAATCTAAATATTTTGAATTAATTATTTTAAAATAATTTTTATATAATAATTTAATCTTTAATATATATTTAGAAATTTTACTTTATAGTTTAACAATTTATATATTTTTTTATTGCATTTTTTAAAATCCTATAAAAATTTTGTGATCAATGATAATAATAATGTTATAAAATTTCATATTTTCTTCTATCTTTCATTATTTTTCTACAAATGATTATAATACTAAAAAATATTATTTTAAATTATATTACAAAAACAAAATTTATTCATTCTTCAATTATTTTTTAGTTTGTTACTTCTCTCAAAGCAATTTAAATTTAATTTCAGCATTCTTTATATAGAAAGAGTTGGTAAGCTTGACTCAACCTAAAAATTAATAATAATATTTCATTTTTTAATTTATAGTCAAATTAATGTAGAACGTGTTAATAAAATTTTCAGTTGTTTGCAATATCCAAATCTCTTTATCGCTTACACCCACCTACTGACTCCAGCAATTCCAACTAAAGATTATTAGTTGTTTAATTCGATCAAAAGCGAATAACTAATTATATTTATTTTAGATTTAAAAAATTGTTTGATTTGTTTTTATTTTAAAAACATAAAAGTGGGATGATCTGTTACCATGTTTAACTTTTCACTTGAAAATTAACATCTGGTTTGTGTAAAAATAGAATTACCAAAAACCATGTCTAGTTATACTTACAGTTTTAAGTAAGAAACAAACGTGGGTAATTCGAACGTCATAGAAATTATTATACTAATTTTTTAATACACATTAATATACATTAACATAAACTTCATAAGCCATCATGACCTAGTTTATTACATTCTCATCCATTTTCAAAATAAAAAGGTTTATTTGAAAGTGTATGCGTAAAGAGCGTTTAATACCAAGTAGTATCTGAATCTTTGCACCAAGAAGATTTGCTGACTTTTTTTTCTATAGCATAGCACTAATCCAAATCTGCAAAAAAAATTATTATTCTAATTACATTAGAAAAATCTATTAATAAATTTTTTATCCTTTATTTATTTGAAAAAAATCATACTCATTTTTCAACTAAAATTCCAGTACAATGTATTGAATTATTATGGCTGGAAGACACGTGGAAAGAGAAGTGGAATGGACATTGCGAAGTCAAAACGTGGCATTGAGAGGGCGCGTGAAGTAGAGGGAGCGTGGAGCCTAACAAGATACGGTTGGCCTCCTCTGACCGTGACCAAGGTTACTGTTATTAATTAATTTAATAATTAAAAGAAATAGGTAATAATAAAAGTAAGATTTTGATATTGACGTGAGAAGAGAAGGGACAAGTGGAGGTAACATGATCGCTTCTCATGGATTTGCAAAATCTCTCAGATTTGGATCCTCCCAATCCATCGCCTTTATTATTTTCATTTACTTTTCATCCATTTCATTTTTTTAATTTATTATTTATATTTATAGTCACATTCCCTTCCCCTCTCCAACTAAATATATATAAATAAAATCCACCCATTTTCCTCTATACTTTCTATTCTCGCACAACCACTGCTGCTCAACTTCTCACTTTCATGGCCATCGCCGGCGAATTTTTGCGCCAGAACTTAACGGAATTTCTGGAGGAGTCCCCTTCTGGTGCGCCGGAGCTTCACGTTCTGGCCGTCGATGACAGCCTCGTGGATCGCAAGGTCATTGAACGGTTGCTCAAGATTTCTTCCTGCAAAGGTGACCCGGGCGTTGTGAATATTAATAGCGAGTTTTTTTTTTTTATTTCCGTTTGCCAAATTGAGATTGGTTCTGAAGTTGTGTGTGTGTTTGGAATTGGTGTTTTTCAGTGACGGTTGTGGATAGTGGAACGCGTGCTCTTCAGTATTTGGGCTTGGACGGAGACACCAGTTCTTTCGGGTTCGATGTAAGCGAATTCTGCTATTTAGTTTGTGATGTTTTTTTATGTTGATTGTTGAAATAGGTTGGTGCTAACGATTTTTTGTTTTTTGTTTGCTGGTTGTGGTGGCAGAGTGTGAAGGTTAATCTCATAATGACGGATTATTCCATGCCGGGGATGACCGGATATGAATTACTCAAGAAAATCAAGGTTTGTGTCTGTTTCATTTTTATTCTCTGAAGGGTGTTTGGTGTTATTAGGTTAACCTTTTTTTTTTCTTAGAATTGATAACTGCTACTACTGATGTTTATTTTATTAGTTGGACACAAAGTTGTAGTGTGTATTTGTGGTTTTGGGTTGGGTTTAAAGTTGGTGGTTAGATTGTGAACAGGGGAAGTTGATTCTTAATTGCACTTCCTTGCGTTAATTTCAGCAGGAGTCTTCCTTGTTTAGAGAGATTCCAGTGGTGATCATGTCGTCGGAGAATGTTTTGACTCGAATTGATAGGTAAACTCTCCATTGGCTTACACGTCTTTTAGATCTATAATGGAATTGTAGGTGGCATCTGCTTTTTTTTACCACTGAGCTCTTCAAATGATTTATATATTTTGGTAACGTTTACAATTTCGATAGTCTTTGATGATTTGTCTATGAACTGGGGAGGTGGAGCGTAAAATGTATTGCAAATGTTGAGATCTACTTCATATATCGAAAATATGATATTATTTGAGTGAAAAATACGAGTATTTGGACAAGACTGTGGACTCTTTTCCATAAGTTGAATTCCAATCGATATCAACGTATTTCTAACTCTAAACTCATAGTTACAAGGATACTTAGTGACTTACTACCTCAAAACGTTAGGTACCTGTCCTTATGTAGATCTGACAAACGGAATAGTTTATTTTGATAGAATAGTAGTTAAAGTTCCCTACAAATGTTTTAGGACCATGATACTTTACATCCAACAAATACAAGTTTATTTTGATAATAACTATATTACCACTAAAATAGGTTTATGAAAACTTCATTCAATTTCATCTCTCAATCTTTTATAGCCAATGGAACATATGGTGGTACCGTGATTCGCTATGCCATGAATAGCTTAGCACTGACTATGCTGGAAGCCACCGACTCATAAGAAATCATAATAGGGATTGGGGATGGGCTTTGCAAATATTATATAGTTACCAAATTTCTTATCAGAATTTCCAAAATAAGTCCCCTTCTTCCCTCAACAAAACATAGACAAAATCCTTTACCTAAGATGTAACCTTCTGCTAATTTATCAAATTGTATCTATCAAAACATTTGCATCATGTCCTACACCTAGCAATAATGCATACTTCTATTGGGTAAC
>Ga0099824_1010425_pt1 | contig 10951 bp, 4 predicted proteins | sample SiratrowhiteBW_FD_76837 | JGI IMG/M metagenome (GOLD analysis project Ga0099824, IMG submission 76837) | Root nodule microbial communities of legume samples collected from California, USA - Siratro white BW | ecosystem: Host-associated > Plants > Roots > Nodule | place: USA: California... | reverse complement strand
TTTATATTAATAATAAAAAAAAAAAAAAAAAAAAAAAAAAAAAATTTTTTTTTTTTTTTGTCAATAACAGCTAAAGTAGAATTTGTTTTGTTATCCTTGCAATTGGCATTTTTCTTTTCATTTGATTCATTGGAAGAAAACGTGAAGACATAACGGTGATTTAATTCGATAAAGTATTTTTGTTTTCTATTTTATTTTTTTAAAAAAATGACATTTATTTATTGTTTTTAAAGTTTTATATAAAATATTTAATTAAACTTTTTTGTTTTCATCTTTACTTTTTCTATACAAAATTTGTAAAACAAGAATGAAAGAAGATGAAAATGAAAATGAAAAATACGTTAAGAATTTAAGTATAAGCTTAAAATCCTATATTAAATAAAAGTGAAAAAAAATTAAATAATACATAAAATAGTTTTATGTTGTTTAAGTTACTTATGGTTTATTGGTGTTAAATTTGTTCTTTATCAATTATAAAAATAAAATATTAGTAAATCAAATAGAAAGGTAGTTAGAATTTATTCCAGTACATTTTCTATAAACACTTACAAAATAATATATACTTTTATAAACTAAAATTAGTTTATACATAAACTAAAAATTATCTTTCGAACGAACTAATTTTTTTTTCACAAATTAACATATTTATAATCTAATTTTAACTTTTCAAAAAAATATTTCATTTTTATTTTCATAACCAATAAAAGGATTTTATATTCAAATGAATAAATAAAGTGTTTAAGTGTCTTATGACTCTTATTTTATTTTATTTTTCTACATGCATATCTTGTCCTTATTGAAAATGAAGTATAAAGATAGGTTGAACCTTGTGATCATCCAGCGGCACTGAAAGCTGATAGATTTGATATGGGACCTTATTTTTAGCTATAATTCTATACTCATCGCGTCGCTCTCTGTTGTTAGACATCAAAACCATTGACGGTTTCGTTTTACCATTTTGTGCAATATTTCTTCAAATTTTGGTTTCTTGTTTTCTATTTTCGTTTGCTGATTTTTCTCCCTTAGCATTAAAGTCACTAATAGGGTTTACGCATATTTCTTCCATAATAATTGCTTCCACAACTTTGATACTTCTGAACATTGAAATCCATAACCAGCACACCCTGAATTCCCTACACGATTTATTAAGTGTTTTAGCATTTCTCTTATGAAAGCAACTAGTCTTTGTAAACTTTGTGTCGTGATGTGCCTCAAAGCATTTAGGGGAGTGATAATTAACCACTTGTTAAAATGGCCTATCACAAATGTGTCAAAATAACTACGAATTGATGAGCAAGATGTGCCATTCTGAGACGGCTAGAAGTAAATGATTGGAGATTGATCAGAATGTATTTTTCATTACCAGATTGTGAAAACTGCTTCAGGATAGTTTGATGGACCCACATGCGACGTGGTACACCATGAAATTCACCATGTCGAATTATGAAATGTAGTTTGGATTAGAACACGGGGACATGGACATCATAGCCAGCAGTATCAATCCCCGCACAAGCATGGGACCGCAAATATCGCATTTTTGGAGTGCAAGTAAAGCAGATATGGCTTTTTCTTTCATTTTTTTTCCCTTTCAATATCAACGTGCACTAGATAAGGCTGGTAGTGAGATATTTAATAGTAGACAATAGGAGTTAATCTGAAGTGGTGGATAGTTATGAGCATGTCTAAAACTTTTGTACTGTTTCACACCAAAACAAATATCAACTTAGATTAATATTAGACATACTTTTCTTATTTGGGAGGAGAAGAGGGGACATGTGAACTTTTTTAGAAAACATTATTTTCACTATTGAAGTCATCAAAAGGAAAATAGTAACAAGAAGACACAACAAGGATAAAATGGACCTCATCAAAAGGGGTCTATGTAGAAGATGGAATTATCAGTTGACAAAATGAGTTAGATTAATTACGATATCATCAGTTGAGAAGTCTACCAAGGAATTCAAGAGGAAAAAGAGATTTTGACTACAGAAAACGAAATATTTCAGTTATAACCAACTGCATAATGGCTTTTACATTTCTGACTGCTATTCTATTTATATACAGACAATTTTCATTTGTAAAGAGAACATAGGGGACAAGGGTGCCCACTCTTAGAACTCCATTACTTATTTCAACAAATTTCCACGAAACAAATCAAACCTATAACTAATATAAAAATTATCACTTCAAATTTGTTGAGATGACACGGTTAAGATTAATCACTGAGATATTATGTATTTTAAAGTTTGAATTTGTTAAAAAACATCTTAAAAAGTCTAAAAAAAATTAAGGGAAGAAAATTTATATAAACTGAAGTTGGTTTTTACTCTTAAACAATACGATAATATTATTAAAGTATAAAAACATATATATATTTTTCTACAGTAAATGAATCTTGTATCTCTGTATTATAAAAATAAATTAAGTATAAATTTCTATTTAAATTAAAGTGTACTTTTCCAACAAAAGATCATAAACAGTTCACCCATCCAAACAAATCAACATCCTAATTCATCATAGAATATGCAAATCAAGGAAACATGTAGGCCTGTCACGTGATGCTTCCAAGCTGCAACTCAACCAACATCATTTCAATCCTTGTAAAACTGATAAATTGTCGGCAAAGTATAAACAAGGAGTACGCTAATTGTACACAAGAATAATAAAAAAATGAATAACTTTGCCTTCAATGGCGACCACACTGTAAACAAAATTTCCTGCATTAAACTACTTCAATCAAAAGTCCCTCCTCTAAATATATATACAATGATTGCTAAGCTTTCATATACATCATACAATAGCCACCAAACCATCTATATATTTATTTGAGACATGTTACCTTGGTTAACCAACCATTATTTATATTTTTGTTAGCCAAGTTCCTACATGATTCTAAATGTAAATGAGGGTTGAATGAAGAGTACAAAATGTAAAAGTAGACGGACTTAGTGGCGTAAATGTAGTCTAATCCATCAAAAAGAAACTCGGTCGATATATCACCTCGTATTTACGTTCGTGATGATCTAGATCTGCTTTGCAAAGTAGAAGTCAGACAATGCATCAACTTTAGCATGATGGATGTGCTTTAAAAGATAAATACTGCCAACTTAATATATGTTATAATGTACCTTTTTTTATTGAAATGAAACTTACTAAAAAATTATAATTTTATCTAATAATTCTCACTCGTATTTTTCAATAATTTAAACGATAATGATATTTATAAAATATATTACTATAATACCCTTTCTCTTCTATAATTCTCCACATATTGTATAAATTATGTTAAATATATCATAATTGTATTATTCATCTCATGAACACATTTTCACACACATTTAGAATATTTAATTTTAATCTTTTTATAATTGTAAATAAATTCATTGTTTTATCTAGAAATTACTCACATTTAGGTTTAGTTTGACCTTAAGTGAAATTATATTGATTAAATTTGGATATAAGATATTAATTAAATTTACTCTCATATCTTTTTATCTTTATCATTTGTAGAGATTTTGAGTTTTGATAATGACATCTTAATAAGAAAGGTATTTTGAAGACGGGGAAAGTTAAAATTTGAAAAATGATTAGACAGTCTCATTACACTATCTTATGAGATATTCTTTTTAGAACATTACAGTTGAGTGCATTATTTTGGAGTAGGAAGACATGAATTATATTATTTCATTATTTTCAAAAGAAATAAAATCCAAATTTAGTCATATCTTTTGCAAAGACATTCTTTTGTGGATTTTACTTGATTTCAAGCAATATAATTATTGGAAATCAGATATTTGTGAGATGAATTGTAATAGGAAACAAGTTATATGAAGGAGAATTAAAAACAATATATTTTATTAGGAAATCAAGGAGAGAGAACACTCAGGAGATTTCAATTATAAGACATAAGTTAATGTCACATTCAATCCAAAATCTTAAGACAAGAGGTCAGCAGGTATTTTGTTCTTTAATTCTCGATTGAGTGAGACGGTCCTTTTGAATTATGGTTTCTGATAAATGAATTGTTTTGTAGAGAATTTCGTCCTTTCTTTAATTGGAGTTTTTAATTATAAACAATCTCATGTTTACGTAATTCAAAAGGTAAAAAATAAAAAATCTCACAAGTAGACAATTCAAAAGGTAAAAAATAAAAAATCTCACAAGTAGACATTTGAAATGAATACATTAATATACATTTGTTTGCTAATTAGATTCTTTTGAATTTGATTAATGTTTATTTAACTATATTCAACTCTGATTGGAAATTGAAAGAATGGTAATCATATAACCACTAATAAAGAATTTAGAGATGAATGAATTTGAAAATCAACCTACTTTTTAATTATTCTAACTTTGTCTTTTACTTTTATGCATAATAACTTTAAACCTTCTGGACTTCCACTTAAATTCATTGAGAATGATTTAGAATTAACTAACTATTTATATTTTATATTTTAGAATTAGACAGTCTACCTGATGTATTATATAGTCTAGCCTGATGTATTATACAGTCTAAGCTGAAATTGTTTTATTTGATTGTAAATTGTAACAATCATCATGCAATGAATTTTGTTGTGTTCAAATTTACGTAGTATTATAAGTTCCATTAAGACAAATAACTTATTTATAATAATTCATTGTGATATTCTAATCAAAATGGTATAAAATTTGAATAAGCGACACAAATAGTGCTCTTTGGGTTAAGAAAATGACCATGATAAGTTTAATTATATTGGGCACAATTTCTAAAACCTAACAATGAAGGAGGTTTAAGTTTAAAAAATAAAAAGGATTTAGAACCTCTCAAAAATAGTTTTTGTCTCTTCAACGATTTTATTATGGCAACCAAGTCAGGATTCTTTTCTTATTCTAGTTTTCTTCATGTCCTTTTATAGCTGGGTTGAAGAGTTAAACTTTGCAGATTAATTGAAGTTAAGCTTTTATATATGTTCGTGAGACCTCTAACATTTACCACTTTTCTTGTTTTAGGCATTTGTTTTTCTATGTTCAATCAGACATTGTTTTGTGATTGCTCAATGCCTTTTGTCAAAACTATGAAATTATGTTAAATCAAGTAGGACTGTGAATCTGTAATTTTTTATTAGTTCTACTAGTTAGGAAGAAAACAATTTCATCTATGTGTAAAAATATAATTTAAATAAAATGTATATACTTAATTAGAATTAAATCTTTTCTAAAATGTATTAATAAGCTAAATTCTTAAGAGTTTTTTATTGGTTTATGTAAACATAAAAGGGAGTGTTTATTTGAATTAATGTTATAAACAGCTTATGGCTAAATCCATGATAATTAGGGGTGTTTGATGTTAGGGCTGAATCCATGTTATTTGAATTCAAACCCGAAGTTCTCCAAATCACAACCAATCTATAATCCAGAAAACATCTTCGTCCTTCACAAACACTGTTCCAAACTTCACCCAAAATATTTACAAATCACCACTTAACCAAAATGCTGAAACTCCCAATGTTACACTTCTCCATAACTACAACCAACAAAAACAACAATCCAATTCCCATAACCCAGAAAATAGTACGACGCCTTTTAGTAATTCTCCAAAAAAGAAGGAAAAGCAAACCTTCGTATTTTCTCTCATAGTAGAGGAACAACCATCATTCCAACAAGATCCAAAAATCAAGTTCCTTAAAACTTCTTATAAGCAACTCTTTTTAGCATCTACCCCACAGTGTAGGTTCTGTCTACGAACCAACCAACCATGAACGCATATATAGCCACCATTGCATAGTCTTCGTTGTTACACTTTGCTGCACTACTTACCAACTATTGAGCACCATCTTATCAGGAACCAAATCGCCTTTAGATTTCACTGTCGCACTCAATACATATAATCATGCAATCTTAATGTGCATTGCCATCCAAACGCAGAACAAAAAGTAGGATGTATGAGTTGGTGATGGCTCTACAACTTGGAAGTTATAGTTTAATATGTAATGTGTTCCAGAAGATAGTAGGAGTCACTGTGCTACAATTTCATTTTATAGTTATATTTCCTTTATTTTATAATTGAATCTTTTTTAGGGCTGCAAGTCCTAGTCTTCCCTCTTTTCTATCTTACTTATTTCGTTTTTTTTATTATTACATTGATTTGACTTAAGTTATAATCAATATTGAGACTGATTTTTTTTTTCATCTTTAATTAATATTTATTAGTGAATTACAGAACTTACTTTTTATAAATTTTAATATTTGTCATGGTTTAGATCATTGACTCAAATACTTATCTTATTTAATATGTCTTTTATTTTATAATTTTTTTATAATTTAATTTATAAAATTTTAAACAAATTAATAGTTAAATAATTAAGTCACTTTTAGAGACTAAGAATATTAGTCCATATAACTTTTATTATTCCTAAAGTCTAAAATTTTAAACCTCTTATAAGATTTATCTATATAAAAATTAATTTCAATATTTTATATTTTAAATTTTAACAACTAAATAATACATTTCAAAATTAAAAAAATATAAATAAAAACATTTATACATTATCATAATTGAAATATCTAAAAATAATCACGATTTAATTTCAATAATAAAATGGAGATAAATATAGAACACTGACATAAATGAATTTTTTTTATCACCAATAAAAAATATAATAAATAAAAACATAAAATGGATGTTTCAATTCTTTTACATAAATCAAAAGTTCATCTTTTCCTTCCAACATTTGCTATCTACAATAAATAAATAAATTGGTTGGTTGAAATTCCCTTCTACGCAAGCAATATAGGCTATAATTATTTGCTCTACTATAACAACCAACCTAACTAATTACGACAAAGACAAATTAGTTTATATTTGTTTTCATATAGTCTCCTTTACCACTAATCCCTAAACTACAGAGACCACATTTCCCTACATCCTTTACAAAAGTCACAGCAATCTAATAAAGAGAAGTACTCACTTTGGCCATATCATTATAATTGTCTCTCAATTAAGTTAGATCAGTTTAACTTTTTTTCACTCAGATAAAATAAACCTTTATTTTATCTCTTGAAAGTTTCATTTCTTATGAATGTTGATAATTTGAATGTTCACCGATTTCTCTTACAATAGTAGACCGTAGACCTGGTAAACTATAATTTTTTTATTCTTTAGAGCTAATTTAGATTAGATTAAGGTGCTCTGAACAATCTACCTTCTTCGTCACATCCAATCATTAATCTTTAAAACACCTTTTTACAAGCAAACTCTATAATTTTTCACAATAAAATTAGTACAACCTATTTTCAACAAAAACAATATATAACTTTTGTTCATATATTGAAAATATGAATACCTTTATTGCAAATTACAATAATAATACCGAAACAATACCTTTACTATTTTACCAAATATTTGAAAACAATATTCTAAATACCTGTATGGGATAGAAAAAACTATAAAACCAACATCATTCATCAATAATAACCAATTTTAAAAAACAATTACATAATCTTAAAATAAAACATTTGATCGATAAAAAAAAAGATTTAGACACTAATCAAAATAAGAAATTTATGAACCATGTATTCTCTTCAACCATACTCATCAACTTTAAAATGACGTTATTTTTATCTATCCAAATACTGCAACACAATTTTTTTCCTCCCAACATAATCTTTTACTGCCGTACTAATTGTACATAAACCTACCCTACCCCAATAATAAGAAAAGAAATGTCGACACAATTACAGTCGACAACAACAATTAATTTAGACATTACAAGTATTTAACTTATGTTGCCTCTATCACCTCATCTCATAATTACTCTATTAATCTTAGATACCCTTTGACAAGATGTTTAACCACAAATGTTTGAATCCAATCGAAGAGAACGTCTACCGTCACAAATTCCAAATAAAGAAGGAAGAATAACGTGTTTAGAGTCTCACAAAGGTGTTTTTTGGTCATCAATAAAACTCATTTGAAAATCTGCTTTAAAAAATTGAGTTATGTTCCAAAAACATAGTCAAATAAATGAAGGATAGAAATAAAGATAAATTTGAATAGTGTTAAAAAAACATGTCTAGTATGAACTACCAAAGATTCTCTTTTAAACCATGTACACTAACAAATAAAGATCAGTATGAACAAACACAGCCTGATATATACCTAGTTTTTAAAATTGTACAGATGACGACGACGGTGCCTCTCCTGTAAGTTCTTTTGCTCAATACGTCACTTTAAACATTTATTACAATTTGTTGACAAATGCATCTCCAAAAAAGTTAGTTACTTATGCATTGCAACCTAAATCCAAGTAATTGGCTATGTATCTATTGGTTAAAAATAAAAGTTTGAAAGGCCTCCTCTTTTCAATATCTTGCCATCTGGGAAAGCTTATGCTCGACTATGACGATTCATTTTAGATTATATTCTTAAAGAATCATAGACTGGCCAAATATTTGTCTAAATATCCGTAATTTTAAATTTAAATAAGTAAATTTTTAAGAGGGTTTTCTTTGTTATGTTTCAATTTAACATATTAATTAGATAAAGAGAAAGATATTGGTTATTATTTAAGTTTGGTAAGTTAAAGATTGAAATGTTATTAATATTTACTTTTCATTATATTTTTATATTATATACAGAGAGAGTTTAGGAGTAACATATTGTTGATGCTATTTTTTTTATATCTCTTATTGTTTTAAAAAATATTTTTAAAACGTCAAAGCCAAAATGGTTAGGAAACTATTGTAAGCCGTGTCTCCATATCATCACACGTATAAATGTTCTATATATTCTTTTCCACAACAGACAAGGCTTTCTTAAAATTTTTTGAAACCCTATTTTATTCATGGAAATTAGAACCTTCTATCTTTTTAATATTTAAAAATAAAATATAATTTTAAAATTTAAAATATTATAATTTGATTGTATTTTTACAAAATAAATAAATAAAAAGTTAGTACAAATAGAGAAGATATTTACACATGTTAATAGGTTTTATAACACAAGTAAAGTGGGGTTTCGATCACTAACAAATTGATGTCCAACTTAGGACCATATTTGTCTGAAAGAGAGCTTATTACGTAGCCATCAACATGCTGCATGATTATGCTGAAATCACACTTCCAACTCATCGTTGCACTTATTTTAGGTTTGATACAGATAGACATCGAGATGGTCTTCCCACCATAAATGGAGAGCACCATGTGCTTTAAGGTATATCTTCATGGAAAGCACATAAAAAAAAAATATGTATATATAAATAACGAAATACTTGGGATGCTATAACCTATTTATAAATTATGTATAATAAGAGATTTAGAGTTTAAGGTTTATTTTTGTCTAAGACTATTTACTTTGTGAAACTGATATTTTTCATAGGAATTATTTTTTTTACCAACAATAATAAACAAATAAATAAAGAAAATATATGAAATGTTCTATCCCTTTTATACATGTATATACATGATCTCTAACAAAAAATACATCAACAACACTGAAAGTTCTAGGAAATAATTCCAAAGAAAAAAAGACCAACTTCTAAAAGAACCTCCCTTAGCTGATTCATTTAGTAATAAGACTTAAAAGCAGACTAGTTCTAGTGATTCCTCCAACCAAAAACATCAAGAAGTGATCAGAAGAAGTTGATTCCCATTTCACAGATAACCAAAAACAAACAAACACAAAATACTGATATGCCAACATGGAACAAAACTGACATATATACCAAAAATGAGAAAGTATGTTGATAAGAGAATAATGAGAAAATATTTCCCCTAACGTAAACCTTTTAAGCTGTAGAGACATTCAAAGAGTTTGGTCATTTGGTGTAAATCCAACTTCTGTCTAACACCAGTCAAACTTCTCAGCATTAGGTCGAGTTATCCTATTCTTAATTATAATACATTTTTATAACATTTTCAACATTTTTTTTTAATAAGCAACAATTTCCCACACCTAACAAGTGAGTAAGAAAATAAAGACTTCAATAGGAAGCTAAGAAGCAGGCGGAAAAATATTCGCACACCCTAATTATAATTTTTTTTAATATGGCTTTTAAAATAAATTTATTATAAAAACTAAAAAATTAATTTATATTGCGATCGAATAATCATCCATGTGTATATTATTTGTTTAATAAAAAATATGTAATAAAAGGAATAAAACAGTGCGAACTAAAATAAAGAGTAAGTATATTAGATTGAACACCCAAGTATTTAAAAAGTCTAAACTTTTGTCTCACGTGAGTAGGGGTCTTATAACCTAAGAGAAAGAATATAAATTTACAGTTTTTGGAAGAGAAAAAGGAAAAGGATTACAAAAGGTTTGCATATTCACCTGTTACCTTTAGTAAAATTGTTATTCTTGCATCTTTTACTATTAGATTAGGCTAAAAATTCGAGAGCAAGTTCAAACATAGTATTTTTTGTTTTGACAGTTAAGACAGTGAATTAGAAGTCTCTAATTGGAAAACTCAAATTTATACAGTTGTTTTATTTTAATTTTTTCTTCTTCTTTGAAATGAAAAGTTTTATTGTTGTGATGTATTATTACTTGTAAACATTTATTTGTATATTTTATTTGATTCATTATATCCTTATTTGATTTTATTGAAGTTTGATTGATTTGTATTTATAGAATTTTTACTTCTTTTATGACATCCAAGTGTTTCTTAATTAAATATTTTTTTTATTGTTATTAGAAACAATTTACTTTTCAAAAAGGTTTTCGAAAGTTAAAAATATCCGTATCTCTTTTATAATTGTTATTGTTCCTCTTATATTAAGTTATGCAAATTATTTTTTATATATTTTTTGGTAGATAAAAATCTATACCTAATTTTGTTCTCCATGTTTACGAATTAACTCCCCTTTCCTTTTATAAATAAATATAGTATATAAAAATACTTGATGTTCCAACCCATAATATATACATACATATATATATATATATATATATATATATATATATATATAT
>Ga0099824_1010424_pt1 | contig 10952 bp, 7 predicted proteins | sample SiratrowhiteBW_FD_76837 | JGI IMG/M metagenome (GOLD analysis project Ga0099824, IMG submission 76837) | Root nodule microbial communities of legume samples collected from California, USA - Siratro white BW | ecosystem: Host-associated > Plants > Roots > Nodule | place: USA: California... | reverse complement strand
TAATTTATATAATATATATATATATATATATATATATATATATATATATATATATATATATATATTTGTGTACGATGGGATTAGGGGACCCATTGTAGTTATGTTTCAGTTTATCAGCTGTGTATCTAAAAGAAATAAAATGCAGAATGTAAAAGCTGATACATACTAATAAAGGTATCTGCTTATACTATTATTATACTATTATTGTTCATGTGTGAAGTGATATTTAATAGAAATGATGAACTGATTTACATACTTTTGTTGTCACATTGGATATTAGTGCTACATCTTTTCAAACTTCAAATATTCTTTCTGAACTAAGAATATCTTTAAAGAGTGGTTTAAGAATGACTTACTAAAAGAAATATTATTTCAATGAAAATTTAATGTATATATAAGTTTTATATTAAAAATGCTTTTATTAATAAATTATTTTTCTAAAAAATTATTAAAAATGATATAAATTGCTTGATTTTCATTTACTAATTTGCATCCTACATAGCTTTTGATGTCAACATTATTTTAATATTAACTTTTTTATATTAATTAGTATAAATATTTTATATCAATTTAATCTATATAGAAGTGAACAATATAAAAAAATTAAAAATTTTCAAACTAAATCCACGTGGAAAAAAAAAGAAATTTTTTTTCATATTAGCTATTGCACTATATTTGTTTCGGTATTATTGTTCACGTGTGAAATGATATTTAATAGAAATAATGATTTGCACATTTTTATTGTCATATTCGATATCAATGTTACATTTTCTCAAACTTCATTTATTTTTGCTGAATCAAGAATGTATTTATGGAATCTAAAAATAATATTATTTTAATATAAATTTAATGTATATATAAGTTTTATATTAAAAATGTTTTTATTAATAAATTATTTTTATAAAATATTATTGTAGATGATATAAATTGCTTGATTGGTTTCATTTACTAATAATATACAAGACCACAATTGCACTGTTAAGGGTTTAGGTGCTCTACATAGTTTTTTCATGTCAATATTATTTTAATATTAACTTTTTATGTTAATTATTATAAATATTTTATATCAATTTAATCTATATAGAAGTGAACAATATAAAAAAATTAGAAAATTTTAAAGTAAATCAATAATCAATGTGAATAAAAGAAAGAATTTTTATATTAACTTGAGTAAAGAGAGAACTTTTATATTAATTAAAAAGTGTAACTATATATATATATATATAGTGAGCTACTTTTCATATTAGGTATTTGATTATTTTATTGATTTAATTGATGCTTTCGTCCACGTATTTTTTTCATATTATTCTTTTTAAAATCATCTTCCATATAGAGAATGGTGAAAGAAATTTTGTTATTAATAATTAAATTTCTCAAATCTATCTCCCACGAAATAGATAAAGGTAAGAAACAGATAATGGTAAGCAAAAACTTGTTATCAATAATTAAATTCCTCAAATCTATCTCCCATCAAATAGAGAATGGTGAAAAATACAACTTATTAATAATTAAAATTTTCTCAAATTTAATCGTTGGATGTTAGAACTTAAAACTAAAAAAAAGATTTTAGAAAGGTTCAGAGTTCACATCTTACATTGTATTATACTGTTAGAACTTAAAACTAAAAACAAGATTTTTGAAAGGTTCAGAGTTCACATCTTACGTTGTATAGTATAATGCTCCTTTGGATTAAATTGTCTTTCCTTAGTACACATTTCACATGCAAAACATTTTGCTCATAAAGTTTGTCATCCATAATTTCTTAGAGTTTTTTATCCTTCTCACATATTGTATTCTTCAAACGTGATATAGGAGGATCTGACGTCCTTAATTAATTCATTAATTAATTATATATATATATATATTAAATGTAAAATATATTTGATATAATGTTTGGTATTTTTCATTATTATTAGTGTTTAATATATTAAATGTTATATGAACCTACTAATATACTAATAAGTAAGACACTAAAAAAAAATATTTAAATATCAATTTTCAGCTACTAAATAAAATAGTTGCAAATTGTGACTAAAATACTCATTAAATTAAATTTTAGTTTTAAAATAATTACAAAATAAAAATAATGCTAAAATAATATCTTCTACCAATTTAAATCTTTAATGCTAAAATTCTCCACTGGCAAGTATTATAATAAGATACATCATGATCATGAGATTCATCTACAAAGTGGAATCAAAACACATAAAGAAGCATTAAAATCAAAAGTTCAATTAAAACTAGTTCATCAAAATCATTGAACAAAATCAATAAAATTCATATTTAATGAAACCAATAATTTAAGATGTGATGTTTACCGGTACCTCACCAAAATACAAAAATAGATATTATATATACATATATCTCACTTCCGTTACCTTGAAAGTTTGGAGCAGAATCTTCTTTTTCTCTTTCTCTCAAGCTTTTTATTAAGTATTTTTCTTTTGATTTTTGTGTGTTTTGTACAATCTCAAATTCTTTATTTATAGAGGGTTGATATCATGACCTATGGTTTGCTTTCAATTGTATAGTTATAGTTATGATTTAATTGGGTTCTAACAATTTAGTTTCACTATGTATGATGTAAGTAGTTACGTGACAATAGTAAATAATAAGAAGTGAAGTCCACTTAGTTCTTCCTTATTTATAGCATTAAATGCTTATGAATATTTATCCTTCAAAACTTATCTCTTTAAGTGATAAGTTGTTGCCGGTGACATCAATTATTTTGTGACAGAGGACAGATGGGTCAAGTCATAATCGAATTGTGGCGCTTTGGCTGCTAAGTTCTTACGTAAAAGAGTTACACAATTGACTAATGACTATGACTCTTGGCCTAATGGTAAGCGCTTGATCCAATAATTGGATCACAAGTTCGATGAAATAGATGATAAATGCCATATTCTGATATCAAACTATTAGTTTGTTATATATATATAAGTATAACGTGATAATTAAGTATTCATTGTCCATCCATGGATACTTATGTGTTAATGGATCATATCCTAGTCATTTATCTTCTACAAATCTTATCTTATCACTCATGCTTACTTATCACTCATGCTTACTCTTCACCTGATATTATCATCAAACCATTTCTTTTCATTTAACTCTATACTTCTATTAATCTTTCACCAAGTTGATTAGTCTATTTTAGTTCTCCTAACAACCATATTAGTTACTTCACCATATTTTGAATGTATTCTTTGTTTCCATAATCCCTTTTCGTTATTTCTTAATCTCCATTTCCATTTAGCCAATAATGTCATATTGAACAATTTCATATCTTTTATGCCCAATCTCCCCTATTCTTTTTCCTTACACATTATCTCATTTGACCCATGCGATTTTTTTATTCTCCTTTTCCCATCCCTATAGAAAGTTAATTTAAATTCTCTTAATTTCTTCTCGCAACCCTAGTCAGTATTTTAAATATATATATCACTAATTTTAACAAAAAAAAAAACCCCTCCTTGGGTATGATATGTACCTCCCTTTCCATTTTGCTCATCTTTTTCTAACTTTATTCAAAATTCTCTTCCAAAACTCATATTTTCTTTGATTTCCTCCCACACACTTGCCTAGGTGTGCAACCATTATGTTACAATTCAAAATTGATTCATAATTTTCTACTCTTTGCATTCTTACTCATACAATTTGCTTTTGTTAAAATTAACCTTAAGTCTCGATGCCATCTCAAAATATTTAAAAATGTTCTTAATGAGCATTGCATACTTAGATTGTGCCTTACATACAAATAAGCTATCACTTGTAAATTATAAAAGGTTAACCTTTACCTTATTCCTCCCAATCCCCACACTATTCAATGTTTTTTTTGCACTAGCTTCTCTCACCACTTGTTAAACCCTAAGCCACTATCAAGAGTAAAAAAGGTGTCAAGGAGTCTCCTTGTCTAGCCTTTTAGGTGGTTTAAACTTCTTTTATGAACTTTTGTTCACTAGTATCAAAATTATCATTGACACACGTTTTTTATCCATTTGATCCATCTATTAAAAAAACCTAGTCTTTCCAACATGTATTCCAAGAAGTCTTCCTCATGGGGTCATATATGCTCTTTTGTAATCAACCCTTTTTTTATCAAACATTTTTCTTTTTTTCTTTTGATCTCATCTATCACTTTATTTATTACCAAATATTCAATAGGTCTCTTCCTTCTAAAAAAGTAGACTCTGACTTATCAATAACCTTATGTAGTACCCATTTCAATCTATTGGTTGATAGCTTTGCTAAAATCTTATATGTACTCCATATTAGTGATATGGGTCTAAATTCTTATAACCTTTTTAGATTCTCTGTCTTTAGTATTAATGTTAAGAATGATGCATTGCATCCCTTAGGAATTTAACCTTTGTGAGAAAATTCTATTATAGCTTCTATTGTTTCCCCTTTTAGCACCTCTTGTGACTCTTTATAAAGATAAAATTGAAATCATCTGGTTTAGGACTCTTATTGCCTTCACAATTCCACACTATCACTTTTATTTCAAATTCAGATAATTCTTTTATTAACTAAGTATTTTCTTCCTCTTTTAGTCTAGAGAACCTTACTCCATCCAATTATATGTTTATGTCGTTACCACTCTTAAACCTATGTTCATATAATTTTATGACTTTTTTTTACCACTCTTAAATCTATATTCATATAATTTTATGACTTTTTTTTCACTATTTTTGGTTCTTCACACCACTCATTTTCTGTTTTAACATCATTTATCTCATTCCTTCTTTTTCTCAAATTTAATCTAGTGTGAAAATATTTAGAGTTTGAATATCCTTCATGTGTCCATTTAAACATAGATTGTTGTTTCTATTTTGATTCTTGCTTACGGCCAAATTCTTAAGTTCTGCTTTTCTCTCCAGATTGTCTCCATTATCCAGTTATATATATATATATATATTTTCATTCTAGATATTTTAAAAAATCTTCTTATTCCATATTTGTAGTCCTCTCTTTAGCTTTTTCAGTTTATCTTTCTATAATCTTATGCCTATTCTCTTTTTTTTGTCAAAATCCTATAATTTCTTAACTTCATCTCTCAATCCTCTATTCATCTACCATATATCCACTGTTATGAACGATTTTGGTCCTCAGTCTATATTATTATCCTTCATTATTAAAGTGCAAGGGTCAAAGACATTCTATCTAACACATATTGTTTACACCCATTCTATTGGTTTATCCATTCTTGAGATACTAACACTATTAATTCTACTCTTTAGTGTACCATCTATTCTATGCTATGTAAATTTTCCTCCTATCAAAGGTATATACAATACAAGAAAAAAGCTATTTAGAGATCAATATTTAGCTACCAAATAAAATGGTTGCTAATTGTGACCAAAATAGTCACCAAATTAGATTTTGGTTACTAAATAACTACAAAATAGAAGTAATGATTGAATTTAGTGACCAATTAAGTCAAATAATTGGTATCTAACATTAGCTACCAAGGTTTTAGTGACCTATGCCATTAGATTCTAAATTGGTATAGATTCTAAATTGGCATTCTATATTGGTATAGAATCTATTTTCTTCTGTGATTTTCTTCTGTTTTTTTCTCCTTCTATTTCACTCTTTTCCTTTTCTTCATTCTCCTTCCCTTTACCTTGTTATTATTCTTGAATAATCACCTATGAATCATCTTCGTTGCCATTCATGTAGTCTTGAACTTTATAGATGATAAATATGTAGAAGAAAATTTTGAATAAAAATCAATAATTATAAAGGAAAAAAGGAACTAGTTTTTTATTATTGTGTAATATAACTAATAATGAATAATCAATTGTAGGTAGGATAATATAGTAGTTGTAAATGTTTTTATTTTAATATTTTATATAAGTTGGTATATTAGAAGGATTTATTTATCATTCACCTTGATTAGAGTAAAAACTTGATTTATTTTATCTTTTTAAGATTTAAAAAAGATAAATAAACTCAAAGACGTTCACCATTAAACATGATTAAATTGATAAGATTATATAAATATGAAAGTTTGCATTCAATGTAGAAAATACATGACTACAAGATAAGAACAACTGAGAGTACAATGTAAAAGATAGAGTAAGAAATTTAGGAAGTTTGTCATTGAATATGAATTTAATCGTAGAGGATTATACAAGTATGAAAGTATGTTTTCAAAAAAAGAGTAAAGATTAAACAAACAATTCAAGACAAACAAGTTTTGATAAACTCTTAGTACACAGTAAAATGAATATAGTATAAAAACATGAATGATTTGGTATTTGCAAAAGGCAAGAAAAGAAAAAACAGAGAGGAAAAAATTATGAGAAAATGCAGGTTGTCATGTCTATAGGTGAAATTTCAATACAAGTATTGATAGAATCGTTATTTAATTTAATAATGTCATATGAAACTTGAGTAAGAAAAGAAATTTCACTTTTAAAGAACTCTAAAAATTCTCTCAGTTCATTTAATATACCAAAAGTTCTTTTTTAAAGAAAATAATAAATTATTTACATCCTTCATGTACAAAAATGTTAATGTTACATGTATTATAAATTCACTAAAATGAATTGCAAATATACATATAGAAACTTAAAACATGTGACCAAAAATTGAAATATCAAGAAGGGAAAAATTTAAATTTCACAATTAGAATATGTAATGATGAAAGGTAAACATGCACTCATGCTTCCTTATGTTTCTCTTGTTTCTTTGTTACATATCTTCTATTATCTATTATCCTTATGTTTAGTCAAGAATTTACTTAATCAAAGTAAGTTTAGTTAACTTCAAATTACTTTTTAGTTACTTGTCTTTTAATGCACATTCTAACATTGAATTTAATAGGTTCAAATATTATTTCTATTTACTTTTATAATCAAAAGAAATTAAATAAAAATAAATTATAATTTTTAAAATTCTAACCTGAGACTGATTAAAATTGTTTTTATCCATATACTCATTAGTATATCTTAAAAAAACATGGTTTCTTAGTTTTTTCCAAACAAATATAAACCTCAATAAATTATATATATCCGCATCTCTTACAATTTAGACAATTTTAAAGTCTAAATGTCCCCCAATTTCATTACTAATTATGAGTGTCATTTAAAAATTGATGAGGAGATATTTATACTTATATATATATATATATATATATATATATAGAAAAGCCTTCTCAAACCCTTAGATCCACCTCATCTATTTAACTTCAAAAATTAATTTGTTCCGTTATACCAAGTAAGTGCTGTTAACTTATTGAGCATGTGCTTTCTTCAAGTTGAACTTAAAGCATGCCAATTTTTCTGCCGTTATCTTGGCTTCATGAATTACCTTCTATTTGCAATGAGAATCCATTGAGAATTTGTTTGGCCTTTAAGTAAAATTGTCAAGGTAATTCTAAAATGTTAATACATTCTTAAAATTATTGAAATTTGTTAGCTCTTGATATTATTACAGTAAATTTGTATTAGATCTTGACAACAGGTATATGCTTTTAAGCTGACCGTACGGAAATAAATTAATAAAATGTGTTTTCTATCCTTTTTATTATACGAATTGTTTTCATGTTCCGAATTGACTTGTTCCTTTCTTGACCATTCTCTCTATTTATTTCTTTACTATTTAATTAGTTAATTAAATATAAGATGATCTCTCTTATTTATTTTGATATACTTGTGTTGGCTGGGAATGATGGAAGCTTCAGATTGATTTTATACCAAATAATAATCTAAACTCTATCTGTAATACATGCAACGACTTTGACTTTATCTAACATAAACATAAGTCTTTTCCCTTCCACTTCTCTGCACACCACGCTCACATGGAGACAAATTAATTATTACCACATATCCTTACAACTTGTCTTAAAAGATATTGCAGAATATTATTTTCTTTTATAATAAAAACATTGATATCACATTAATAGTTTGATTTAAATTTAAAATATTAACATTTATTATTATAGTAAATGAAGTTATTAAGTGGGTGTTTTTTAAATGGTTATTAAAGCATAATTTTCCTTTTTATAATAACTATTTTCGTATGAATTTCTTTTTGCCACTTCAGTATCCAACGCCTGATCAAACTAAGCAAAAGCAAGTCAACGCTTGTTTTGTATAATTAAATCAAATTTGATTTAAAATGCAATTTAGACCAAGTCAGACTTTTCAGAATGTATAATATATATATATATATATATATATATATATATATATATATATATATATATATATATATCTTATAAAAATCACAAGTAATTGACAAAATAAGCGCCACAAGAATTTATTAACAGGCAAAAGGAAATTAATAAAAGCACATGGTGGAGATAATTAATCCTGTTGATTCAGCAATATCACATACACATAGATCTGCTTGATTTAATTTCAGAACAAGGGAAGATGTTTGTTATGGCAGCAGAAATTAAACTATACATAGCAGATATACAGATAATAATGCAGGTATCAGACATGGCACTCTTCCATCTGAACATCTTTGGCCTTCAAAGGCTCATACTCTCCGTGATACACTTCAAGGTGATCTGACAAAGCAGATTTATCAATATTCTGATGGTGGTAGGACTTGCAAACGAAATAGAGCACCGTTTGGATCACAAGTTGGAACAGATACAACTGAGAGAACACCACCAAACACACTATCCCAAAAACTGTTCTGTCCACAGACCCTAACCTCCACCCATGCACCACCGTTTTCTTGAACAGAAATTGTATCAACCCAAAGGAAACCACCAGCTTCAAGAAGATGAGTACGGATAAACCCATCTTCCCCCTTATCAACTCGTTGCTCTTCACCATGGCTCCAACCCCACATGAGTCTTCCAACACCGTCACAACACTAGCCAGATTCCAAACCACGGTTAAGTAGACAAACCCGGCGAAATAGAAGAACATGAGCACCACAAAAATCCCTACTCCACCACTCCTTCCTCCGATCGTAAGTGCCCATATGATGAAAACAAGCGCTGCCATGACGTTGTAGACGAAAAAGGCGGCGAAGGTGCACAAAAAGGTTACCATGAGTCTCTTCCAAACCTTGGGAACGACGGTCATGACCTTGGAGAAGGTGACCTCTCTGGCGGTGTAAATTGAGGCGACGGTGTATACCACTGCGGAGGTGGAGAGGAGGGCGAAGATGAGGAGGGAAGTGAAGTAGATGAGCTTGAAGAGGATGAAGGTGGCCCATTCCGAAGAGAGTATGTTGGAGAGGTTGTGGTATTGGGGTGTCTCTTGTGGGGTCTCCATCATTTGTTGTGTATTTTTGAGGATCTTGGTGAAGAGGATGTTGGAGACTTCGATGTGGATGAGGAAGATGAAGTAGAGAGGGAGGATTAGAGTTAGGGTGATCTTGCTGAAGATCTTTCTACATGCAAAGATGATCTTGTAGGATTCTCTGTAGACGCCAGAGAACCCCAGAAACTGCATCTCCTCTTGTTCTCTGTCCATGACTCTCTCTTTTTCTCCAATGGGGTTTTGGTTTTGGTTTGGGTTTGGTGGGGGAGATATGGGTTTAGAATATATGTGGAAATGCTTTGCTAACAGAATCTGCCTAAGGCTGGAGTTAGACCCGGTTGCTCTTTCACCCACGTTAGAGTTTAAACTAAAGTCAACCATTATTTTTTTTTTCTTTTATCGGTATAATAACCAGTGAGATGCATATTCAATTAAAAAAAAAAAATTCAACGAATGAAAAAAAAACCCTATATTTTGAATTGGATTTTGAAAACAATTTGTTGTTAATAAATGTTATCGTAGAGTCTTCAGGCCGAGAATAAGACTTCAAGTGTCAACGTTGATATATGTAAATCTCTAATGACCGAGGTGATTGGAAGATATGTTCAGGTTAGTATTCAGTTTCCGGAGATCTACTGTATAAATTGGGGTTGATAAAAAACTGTCCTCCAATTTCACTTACTATTTACTATTTAGTATTCAGTCTCCGGAGATCTATGGTATAAATTGGAGTTGATAAAAAAACTGTCCTCCAATTTTACTTACTATTTACTATTTATACTCTTATTCCTGGTGAGTATTCATTTGTCTTATGATATGGAAAAGAGGTATAGTCTCTTCTTTGAGAGGTACAATAATTGCTTTGAATTATGTGTTAGGGGGAAGATGTAAAGTCTCGTCAGTTTCTTTTGCATAAGATATGATTGTTATTCTGGATTGTGTCAGAGGGGTATGATTGTTGTTCTGCATTATGTGCAAGAAGGATGGCGTGCAGTCTCTTATAAGGTATGATTGTTGTTCTGCACTATGTGTCAGAGGGAAGACATGCAGTCTCTTCTGCATAAGGTATGATTGTTGTTCTGTATTATGTGTTAGAGAGAAGACGTGTGGTCTTCTCTTCTTTGTCAGATGATGGGAGCGCCATTTATTGGGATTTGTTTCTTTGTCAGATGTGAGATGCTTTCCAATGCAAGGGAAGTGAAGATGTCGGTTTGTTGGTATTGGCTGGGTACCTGTCGGCCTGGGTTCTTGTAGGCCTGGGCACTTGTCAGCTTGGGTACTTGTCAGTCTGGGTTTTTGTGGGTCTGGACACTTGTCAGCTTAGGTACTTGTCAGCCTGGGTTCTTGTGGTCTGGGCACTTGTCAGTCTGTGCACTCTCTACAATGAGCTTTGTGATGAATGTTGTCGACCATGCTCTTCTTGGGTAGTCGTATAGTACACAAGCCTCCCAAGCTTGAGTAGTTGCTAAATTATGAGGAGCTTGATGAGTGGTGTTGTCAGTCTCACTCTTTGGTGGTCATATAATACACATGCCTCATCAGCTTGTTGAACTATGAAGAGCTTCATGAGTGGTGTTGTCAGCCATACTCCCTAGTAGCGGTATAGTACGCAATTCAATTATATATATATATATATATATATATATATATATATATATATATTTATATATTTTTTTTTTTATATATTTATTTAAATATATTTTTATATATGTTTTTATT
>Ga0099824_1010423_pt1 | contig 10953 bp, 5 predicted proteins | sample SiratrowhiteBW_FD_76837 | JGI IMG/M metagenome (GOLD analysis project Ga0099824, IMG submission 76837) | Root nodule microbial communities of legume samples collected from California, USA - Siratro white BW | ecosystem: Host-associated > Plants > Roots > Nodule | place: USA: California... | reverse complement strand
ACAGAGAGCATATATTCATTCTCATGTCTTTTGTTCATCTTTGTTCTTCTCTTTATTTTCATAATATTATTTTCATTCTCATGTCCTTTGTTCATCTTTGTTCTTCTCTTTATTTTCATAATACACACATCTAAACTACACTTTGGCCATATCCTCACACACTGAGCCACATACAAACCAAGAAGCTAGACAATATCCTAAGTGGATCCAGGCTATGGAAAGAGAAATCAAAGCTCTCAAAGATAATTGAACATGGTACTTAGTTGACATGCCTCCCAAGAAGACTCCTATTGGATGTAAGTGGATACACAAGGTAAAGCATAAAGCTGATGACTCCATACAAAGAAATAAGGCACGCTTAGTTGCTAAAGATTACTCTCAACAAGAAGGAATATATTACCTCAATACTTTTTCTCTAGTTGGAAAGCTAACTACCATTAGAATTTTACTTGGTATTGCTCCTGTCAAGAATTGACACCTATATCAACTTGATGTTGATAATGCCTTCCTTCACAAAGATCTTAATGAAGAGGTGTGTATGATTCCTCCTCCTAGGCTTGCTCTTTCCAATAAAAATCAAGTCGACAGACTCACTAACTCTTGGTATGGCTTAAAACAGGCTAGTAAGCAATGATTTCTAAATTATCCATTTCTCTTATCTCTATTGGATTTGTTCAATCTAAATTTGATCATTCACTATTCATTAAAAAACTAAAGATACTTTCACTGTGCTTTCTTGTGTATGTAGATGACATAATTATTGCAGAAAATTCTATAAGCGACATTGGCAGCATAAAGAAATTTCTTGACAGAACATTTAAAATCAAAGAGAAATTTCTTGATAGAACATTCAGAATCAAAGATCTTGGTAAACTAAACTACTTCCTTGGTCTTGAAATGGCTTAGTCTAGAAGAGGCATACAACTTTGTCGGTGAAAATATGCTTTGGATATCCTTGATGGTGCTAGTATGCTCACTAGTAAACCTTGTTCTACACCTCTCATGCGAGATTGAGGCCCCTGTTTGCAAGTGAAACTCCTCCTCAACCAGATTCCTTTCAAATACTTATTGGGAGGTTATTATACCTCACCGATACTCGTCAAGATATTAGTTATACTATGCATTTTCTAGGCCGGTTCATTCAGAATCGCACTTTTCAATTTCATAAAGCTGCTTAACATGTTCTTAGATACAATAAAGCAAATCCTGCTCAAGGTCTCTTCTTCCCCTTATAATCTGACATAAATTTAAAAGGCTTCAACGATTTGGATTGGGCTTCGTGTCAGCAACCTAGAAGGTCAACTACTGACTTTTGCATCTTCCTTGATTCTCACTTATCTCGTGGAAATTGAAGAAGCAATCCATTGTGTCACGATTGTCTTCAGAAATTGAATATCGGGCTCTGGTTGCTACCACCTATGAAATACAATGAATAACATATTTACTTCACAACATGCACATTGTCACCAACAACATTGCAACCATGTTTTATTGTGACAACCAGACATGCAAACACATAGACATAAACTACCATGTGGTTAATGAAAAAAATTCAAGATAACCTCATTCATCTTCTTCCCATTCACTCAAATGAATAGTTTGTTGATGTTTTTATTGTATCTAAACTGGGAAGAGTAAATATATATTCTCAAATTTGAGGAGAATGAATATATATTCTCAAATTTAAGGAGTGGATATTGTGATGTATTGTCTATAATCTATTATTTATAAACGATCTAGATAATTGTTGCCATTGTGGTTCTCCCTCATCTATTTCGCTTGATTCCTTACATAAGACACACCATTAGACATATCTTTGTTTTATTTTTTTTCATAAATAAGACTTGTACTGTTTTGTTCGAGAAGTTATATTGTTTTTCAATAAATATACACTACAAGAAAAAAAAACTATTTAGAGACCAATTTTTAACTATCAAATGAAATGATTGCTAATTGTACCCAAAATAGTCACCAAATTAAATTTTAGTTGCTAAATAACTAAAAAAATAGAAGTAATGATTGAATTTAGCGATCAATTAAGTCAAGATAATTGGTATGTAACATTAGCTACCAAGGTTTTAGTGACCTGTGCCATTAGATTCTAAATTGGTATATAATTAAGTTAGAGACTAATTTAGAATCTAATAGCACAGGTCACTAAAACTTTGGTAGCTAATGTTAGATTATCTTAATTTAATTGGTCACTAAATTCAATCATTATTTATATCTTGTAGTTATTTAACAATCAAAATCTAATTTGGTGACTATTTTGGTCACAATTAGCAATCATTTCATTTGATAGTTAAAAATTAGTCACTAAATAAATTTTTTCTTGTAGGGATAGTTGTTCTCTCATCTATTTATTTGTCTTTATTTTTTATTTTTCTGATATATGTGTTTACCATTTTCAATATAAAAAAAAGGTCCAAGTTAGAAAGTATGAATTTATAATACAAATTTTTGACTTTGATCTCTATTTATTACTTTGTGCATATTTGAATATTATTTATTTCATATAATTTTTTTCTTATTTATAATATATACATATAGATAATATATAACATAAAGCATTATAATTGTTTTAAATAATAGTTTAAAGTCATCACATGTTCATACAAATTCAATCCTGATCCTGCTTATGAGTTTTTAATTATTTTTCGATAATGTTATTCTCCGAAACGATTATATTATTTCACTTTTAGTGTTTCTCTCTTTAGTTTATTCTATACCATAAAACGTAAAAGTGTGGGACTTGGATTTGAACAAGCATAAACTTTTTTACGTTTTTTTAGTGAGTTCATTTAAAAGTCAACGCATTTTATTTATTAACGTTTTAATTAAATATTCTTATCTTCGTAACTCGAACAGCTGTTTCATAAATCCGGACAACCTGCATGTGGTGGGCCCAAGTATATTTGTAGTCTGGAACACTTTCCAAGGAATGTCACGTGAGCAATATAAATACAACACTGAGTTTAAATAGCAAAACAGTGTTTAAGAATTAGCAATAATAGTTAATTTAAAAAATATTATAAATTGATACTTATAAAAGTATTCCAGTTCTATTTTGAAACTTATAAACGGGCAAAACATTACAATTTAATATTTTATGCACTTAAAAACGATTGAATTAAAACATCAAGTAATATTTAATCTTTCTAATTATTACTATCTTCAATAATGTTAACAAATTGTCATATAATAAAATAGTTATTGAAAACTTTTACAAAATACATTAATAGTGCATGAAATTTGTATTTTTACATGCAACTTTATTATTATGACACACAACTTTATCGAATAAAGCATTATCACTATTATTTCTGAAATTAATAAAAGAATGTAAAGATGTTTTCAAAGTCCAAGTGTTTGATTGTATAGAGATGACATTAAGATTTTAGCTTAGAAAGCAATGCAAGTTACGTGAATGTTCCACCATAAATTCACTCCAGGTTTTGTCCACATGACAACAAAGCATCCCAGTTTGTTCCTTTTAAGAGAGCGTGTTGTCTTCCATTCACTCGTGAGAAAATAGAATTGTGGTCTCAATTGTTATTTAGTATTTTACCAAACTTGTTTCTCTCTGTGGTCAATCACAAAGGTTTACAGAACATGGATGGGGAGTTTGGGGCAGATATGTTCTTTGATTGGAACGACGACAACTTCGTACCAACATTTTTACAGTCTGACAGTATCATCACTGCTTTGCAAGATCCCAATTTAATGGAAATGTTTAATTTTCAAACCGAGGTTGCTCCTGTTAACCCCTTTGCCGTAAGGACTAAGCTGCTTCTCTTTCGCTTTCTTACCTTTTAATAAAGTTTTATACATCTTACTGCATATGTAGCATTTGTGTGTGTGTTTTTTTTAATGATCATACAGGGTTTGATTAGGAAGGAAAGTAAAAGGAAGAAGAAAAAAAAAAAGAGAGAAAAGGATAGGAAAAAAAGAAAAAGAAAATATGTGGGTTGCTTTCTAAGTTGTTTAGTAAGAGAAAAAAATATTAAAAGTTTGCTTTTTTTTTTTCTTGTTTTAATTGTTTAGAGAATAAGGAAAAAAGTGCATAAATAAGAAAAATTTGATATTTAAATTTACAAGATCAGCTTCATACTCTCTTTGAAAGGGAAAGATTGGAAAAACATTGAGCCCGACATGCATTTTCATATTTTCTATAGCATGTAAGAAATAATGTCAAAAAGAGTAAGGAACTTATTGCTCTTATTTTTCCTCTTTCAGATCTGTTTCCTTATGTTGCTTTTTTATTACTATCTGTTCAAATTTCTTTCGAAAACACACGCAACGCACACGTCACACTGCACATTGTCACGTAAGAGGAAACTAGAAATGTTTGTTTGTGCAGTTTGTTAATGGCAGTGAATTTATGTGAATTATTCAGGTTACGGATTCAATAGACGAAGCACTAAGTCAGGTCCAACTCACGGACCCAACGTCTTGGTTTTCTGAGGAACCCTCAAGTGCAACGGATTTCACTTTCGTCCCAAATCCGCTTCCACCCCCACCAAACACCTCAGTTCATAATGGAACACAACCAAGCAACTCTTCATCATCCCCAGTAAATTAATGATTCTTAATAATTTTTTAAATCACCAATCTGAACACAATTATTATATATCTATCCTATCTCAATCTTTTTTAATGCATATATGCCACATTAGATGACAAGTAATTCTCCTTTATTGCATAATTTAATTAGGAGGGGCTGACATTAGAAGGAGAAGAAGGTCCACCTTTTCTAGGACAGGATGTGACCCAAACTGGTTCCAATCAATTCTCAGACATACAAAACGAAAATCTGCTCAAGTAAGTTTTTCTGTCTTTTTATGAATTGTGAATTTTATATCTCACCATAAGTAGTATTAAAATGTTAATGTAGTACAGTATTTGTTTACTTCCTAATCTATACATATTCTGCATTCCTGTGCTGTAGGCTTGAAGATCTGCATATTAATGGCCACCAAAACCTGAGCAATCAACTTTCGGTACCGGACACAATCGAAATCAATAATTTCAATGGTTTCAATATTAACCAATCATCTCCTAATCCAGCGTTGGTCCAGCCGAATCCCGTGAGTATAATTGTTGAAAAACATGTTTCACAACTAAGGTTGCACTACATGTTCCATAGTCTTTGCTTTTTTGTCAATATATATGTCTGGTGTTGTATTCAGATACAGGTAACGCCAGCGATTGAAACATACTCAAGTGGAGTGTTAGCCCCACCCCAGAACCATATCAGTAACTCGCATTCTACATGGAATTCTAGGTGCTCTTTGTCTTTTCTACTTCTACTTCTACTTAACCCTTACCCAGTTATCCCTCCCCTTAGAAACTATGAACCCCACAAGAAAACAAAATTACGAGTCTCACATATGAACCCCACCTCTTGGTCAGTGTGAGACTCACAATTTTGTATCTTCTGTAATAGTTTTTTGAAGCTTACAATTAAACATGTGTGGATGCTTCCCTGTACTGACATTCAATTGAATATGAATTTTTGACAGTGGGCCACAACACACCCAATTCTCCTCTCCTATGTTTGCTGCACAACAACACGCACCCAATTACATGCAGTATGATTTCATTCATCTGTTACATATAGCAATTACTCAATTACTAGATTAACAAATTAACAACAAAATGCATGGACTATTTACTTTTTATTCAGGTCATTATCTACAGTGCAGAATCAAGTCAGCCATTCCTCTGGATTGCAGCATATTCATAATTTACAATCTCAAAATTCTGTAACGCCTGTCAACTCAATGTATCCTAGGTATCTAGATAGCTTGACCTTTTCTGTTTTTTGAAACATGCTTTCTACATGAATTTTACTATAGTGTTGTTCACTATTTGACAAATCAGCATACAGTATCAAGCACGTGGTTGCTTTTATTTTGTCTTAGGTTGCAGCCACACTCAGATCTTGCCACCGCTTTTGTCACAAAGCCACCAATTCCTTATCAACAAGGTTGTGGACCTATGCTGTCTGAGCCTGCAGTTCCTTCTGCGTTCGCACTTCCCAATTATAGTCAACAACCTAACTTATTTGCCACAAGCAATTCCCATGGATCCGGATCTTCAGTGCCTCCGAGCAATCAAATGTTTGGCCTCAAATTTCCACTTTGGTTACTAGTTCACAAAAATATTACCATTTAAGGCTTTATATATAAATTTAAAAACCAAATAATATTTAGAAATATATAATTACATTTTATTACTTTATGTAATATTAATTTGTCTCTCTTGTTACTTTGTAGAGATGTCAAAAGATGGTATAGGAAAGTAAACATAAAAATAATGTCTCTTGAAAGAAAGAATTTATAAAACTTAATACATACAAATAATTTTTGAAGGAAATTACTCCCAAAAGAAAAATTTAGCCATAAAGTGATTTATCCATTTTCTTACATTTGCTGATAAAAAAAATCCATTTTCTTACAATTAATTTATTATCTAAAAAAAATTTAAAAAAACTTTGAAGTTGCAATCATTTTAAAGTGGATAACTATATCAATTTATCAAATATAACATTTTGTTTATTATGTTATAAAGATTCCATTATTGCAGGTTTTCCTCGTTGTATCAAAATCAAAGTCAAAATCAAAATCAGGGTCAGTACCATCATTCCCAAGCCCTGATGCCCAATAATCAAGGGCAGCAAAGTAGTGCCTTATTGCAACGGTGGTGAGCAACCAGTTTATCAATAACTATTAAGACTCTCGACTAGAAGGATGCAATGACATTTTTTTCAACTAGTGGTACAATAATTTCTATATGTTATAATAATTATTCATTACTTTTTTCAAATGAAGGTCCGAGGGTTTGTCAAATCACTTTAGCAAATATAATCAAAGGATGAATACCCCTAATCTGCCACCGCTTAGTTACACAAGTTCTCTGGTAACTGAAGCACCAAGTTCACAACTTTCTCTATCCGGCGGGGCTAACTTTGCTCCAGGTTTAAGGTATATAAATTTTACACTATATATTGCTTGATTTTTAGACAATACAGTGAAAAAAAAAAAAAAAACTTTTACTGTTGTTTATATTTTCATTTTCTCGATAAAAAGTTTAATAATAACATAAATTTTTTTATCTAGAATACAAGAAGAAGCCACTATTCCGAAGAATGGAGTATGGACTAGTCGGGACAGGGAAAATCTTCAACGAACTTCATCAACTACGTATTTTACTTTGGTTATCTATGATTTCTCTTGCCATTTGCAGCTTGTAAAATTAGGATACTAGTGAATATTTGACATGCTTTTATTTACATGGTTGAATTTGTTAATAGGTCCCAACCTTCTGAAGCAATGAGAAGGATTCTAGATATGAATCCTTCGCGGTTGGTTAGACGTTCCGTCACTGCTGGACCAATTCAAGAGAGCCACCGAACTAGAAGGGTAAAAATATCTAGAACATGCATTATTTTTATTTATTTATTTAAGGGTAGAATTTGAGTTATAAAATATGTGAATTTATGCACTGTTGTCAATGGAAATAAGTTGTTTCCGTTGAGAGATAAAAGACATATTATGATTTGCTCATAATCACGATTAGTATAGTAGTTTCCCCAATCTAGATCTTCTCCTTTTCAGTGTGCATGTGAATGGTGTTTTCCTTTTTCTTCCCTTAAAGACAGCCATTCTTGGAAACAGCTAAACCTGAAAGTGGATTTTGTACAGGCACCATATGAAGCACCAACTCGTGGTCGCCCTCCTAAACGACGCTACGAAGAGTATTTTCACCGTGAAAAGGTAAGCGATGTACTCCAATTTGGAAGGAGTAAACCCTTATTTTAATTTCTGAAAAAATAACAAATGATCTTATTAGTTTTAAAATAGGTCTTTGAAAGAGTAAGATGCTGTCACACAATTATGTACAATTTTAGTAAAAGATTGGTGGTTTATTGACTAAAAGCGTGAATATACGTTGTTTTTCGTTATACTGTGATAAAGAATATATGAACCCTGAAATGATGCAGTCTTCTGCTTGGCTTGTTTTGAGTAGTGGCCTAAGGTTTATTCGGAAATAGGAAGTGCTGGAAAACCTTCAACATCCCAACAAGCCCGACATAGTCCTTACAGTTATCAAAACGCCATGCCCACAAATCTCCCCTCTGCTCCTAGGTAGACTGTGAAGCTCAAAAGTCAATATCTGATGCTGCTATTCTCGCCATAGTTTAAACATTTAACTTAAAAGTGCTGAAGAAACTGAATTTTCATGGTTCTGAATTTTCAGGCAATTTGTAAACTCTGCCTTTGATAGAATTAGAGAGGAAAGGTCATTCCAATGACCCCCATCTTACATTCTTCAATCCATCATCAGGTAAATTAAAGTTCTCTAAACCACACTTTTCTTTTATTGAATACGGATGAATATATTTGTTACAAATAGTCAGTAATTAGTTGTCTTGTTATTTAATAATTAAATAGCAAGCCAGTATTACATATTTTGAGCTGAAAACTTTATGACAAATGGTGATTTTCTTAATGCAGAGAGTTAATGTGCCTGGAGTTCTGAGAATATATGAGACCATAGCTTTCTGGAGCAGTTGGACCAGAAGATTTCAATTTGTATCTTAATTATTTTCAAATTCTCATAAACAAAGACTAGTTTCACAATATTATTTGCAGATATAAAATTTGACATAACTCAGAAAAAGGGTTATGTAAAAATTGTCGTGTGCAAGTAATTTTAAAAACTCATGCTGGTGTTGGTTTCGGTCTACCAGTTTTGCAAAGTGGTGCTGGATTGCTCTATAATTTTTTGCTTGTGTTAATGTTTCTCGGACCAATAGACATACTAAACCCTAAGACCTTAACAAATAATATATTGAAATAGAATAATCTCGAGTAAGAATGACAATACCATCCATTTGCAAGTTTGATTATTTCATCTATCGTTAAAGTAAAAATCATCCTATCTTCTTTCTTATATTTAAAAGTATAAATTTTTTTACTTATCCTATCAGAAAAGAGTATATTTATATTCGCGTCCCTAATGTTTAAAATATTGATTAAATACCTTATACAATTTTATGCCATTGAAATTTTGAGATTGAGATATTATTCATGTAAAAAAATAAATAATAGGTAAAAATATTCGAAAGAAGTATAATTAATTATGTATTTAAGAAAAATCGATTTGATGAAATTGAAGTTTGCGTTTTTTAAAATGCAATACATAATTTGAAAGAAACATGCACAAAGAAAAATATCACGAAATGGACCTATTTATAAACTATTGAAAGGTAAAATTTGCATCTATTTATAAACTATTGAAAGACTCCATCTCTAATCGATACTCGAGATGACTCATATGTAAGGGTGGTCTGATAGCGACATGATGGCAAGTGGTCCGATAGGCCCATTAATCTGGTTAGGATAGTTGAGGTTTGCACTTATTTATAAACTATTGAAAGATTTTATCTCTAATTAATGTAAGATCTCATATTCATATATATATACTTATTCTCATCTTAATATCCAATTTAAAAATTGAACATTACTCATATTCATATATGATTAATATAAAAAATGGATGGATTAGGAAAGTACTTACGAAAATAAACGTATTTATCATCTCTAATATCGTGTGTTATTGATTTTCACTATTAATTGTCAACAATTTAGTTTTCTCAAAATGTGAGTATCCGATAGATAAGAAAAAGATTATTACCGAAAATGTTGAGTTGCTTTAGTTTAAGAAATTATTATTATTATTATTATTAAAATAGATTTACTTTCACATTTTGAAATTTTAGAAATTAGTTTTATTAATTGACCTATTTTTCTTATTTATAATTTGAGATAAATTTAAAAAGAATTTTTGATTATATTTAATATTTGTAATTTATAAAATAATTTTAATTATAGGAATTATAAAACATAAATCATAACTAACAAAAATAAAATATATTCTTATATTCTATCAATTAATAATGTATAAAATAAACAGAAAGTCACATTATATGCAATATTAAATGTTTATATTTTTTAATAAAAGAAAAACAAAATGAAATGAAAAGGACTACAACTTGTCAAATAGGTTCAAAAGTGGAAATATGGTTTTACGATGAAGTTTTACATTAACTGTTTAATAATTGTTGTAGAAAAAGAAAGTTTTAGAAGTATATTTAATTTTTTAAAAATGATTTTTACACTTATTAAAATTATAATTAAAGTTTAAACAAGTTTTAGGTTTTATAAACAATTATAATTAAGTTTTAGAAACCTCAAAATCTTTTTTTAAATTTAATATCTAATAAATTAAATATTTTTCTTTAAATTCTTTATGTTATCCATCTATATATTCAAGTAAGATATAGATTAAGTTCTTTATCTGTATTTGCACGATAAGTTAATGTATGATAAAAGAACATATAAGTTATTGTGATTAAACTTAAATTAAAGAATTAAAATAAAATTTTAAAAATATTTCAAGAATTAATTAAACTAGTTATTATTATATTAGAGATAAAATATAAATAACTATTTTTTAAAATTTTAAAAAGAATTTTTATAATTTTTTACAATTATTTTATTTAAAAAATTATTATTAGAAACTCAAAATAAAAATTAATAATTATAAAAATTCTTTAAATATAATTAATGAAAATAGAAAGACTTTTATCTATCTTTTCCAACATACAAACATCCTCAAGTGGAAAAGAGTCTCCTTTTAGATTTTTTACATTTTTCTTATAGTTAATTTTTTCTATCAAAAAGTAAATTATTATCGAACCTTAAAATCATACTTCAACTCTTATACAAAAGTTATCTATAAAAGGTTAATAAAATGTAAGTAATAAGTGCCAAATTTCGGTATTCTTAGACATGAGAATACCGGAATTTGTGAGAGTTTAAGTATTCTTAAGGAAATATTTAACCCCAAATATAGAGTTTTTGGAATCGCATGTAAAAACTAATT
>Ga0099824_1010421_pt1 | contig 10958 bp, 9 predicted proteins | sample SiratrowhiteBW_FD_76837 | JGI IMG/M metagenome (GOLD analysis project Ga0099824, IMG submission 76837) | Root nodule microbial communities of legume samples collected from California, USA - Siratro white BW | ecosystem: Host-associated > Plants > Roots > Nodule | place: USA: California... | reverse complement strand
ATTGAATTTGACCGTTAGTTTGACCCAGTCAAAGGTTTCAGTTGTAACAGAAATAACTGTATTTCAGTTGTAACAGAAATAACTGTATTTCAGTTGTAACAGAAATAACTGTCACATTCAATCAATTGTTTTAGAAATTCAATCGATTGAAAAACCTTTTTCCAGCAAAAACATTTTTGGGTTATTTTTATTAAAAATAGTTTTAATAAAAATATTTGTGAATCTTTTTAACACCTCAGAAGTGATGAACCATGCCACTAGTGATTAAGGACTAAGCCAATCACCAACACACAAATCCAACTAAGGACCAAGACCTAATCACCCAACTATCTTCATGTCGGCACAAAGTCTTCACTTGGACAATTCTGGTCCAGGTTGGCTCCAACAGATTCTTCTTGAGGCAGTCTTCATCAGCTTCACATGCTAAGCCTTGGTGCTCACAATATTGACTTCATCAAATCACATGCTTAGCCTTGGTGCTAACACTAAAATCATACCTAAAACTTGATTCTTCAAAGCTTAATCTCTAAAAAAAACTAGTTCTGTCTTCCTTTAAAAAAAGGTGTTCCTTTCTCTTTTTCTTTTGGCTCTCTGTATTCTGCTCTTAATATTTCTCTCTCTTTTCTCCTCTTTTCCCTCGTATCTCTACAAATGATCAGTAATTCTTTCTTAACGTAAGAGCAGTTACCACTTAAGTGAATCTCCTTTTTTATTATTTTATTTATTTTCAGTCTGAAAGTAGTTCAGAGCAGTCTTGAAAGATTGAATCTTTTTTTTATTATTATTATTATTAAAGATGAAGTGTAGATGAACGTGAGATGAAGTAGTTTGAGAATGGTCATATTTTATTTTATTTTTATTTTTTTATTATTGTGAAAATGGAGAACATGGGTGGTTCAGAGCAATTTTAAGATTGATTGATTCTTTTTTTTTTATTATTATTATCATCTTTGTTTTTTGTTGTGAGAAGTTAAGATTGAGTGAGAAGTTACGGAGAGTTGAGATTTTTTTTTAAATTTGTATTTTTTTCTAATTCTTTTATTTTTTCTTTTTTTAAGGAGAGAGATATTTTGGAATATCTCATTATCTATTATTTCACTCATTTTTTACCTCTTGATCAATCTTGAACAATTTTGAACAGTCTTGAACATAGCATAGCTCACAGAATCAAATCATCAATTTTTTTATACCTTTTAATTTTAATTATTTATTTAACCGGACGAAATTAGGTGTTGACATTTACCCCTCTTTACTTAAGTTTTACTGGATAATATGAAAATTCAAAGAAATTTTATATTATCAAAGTAAAGATTAAGTAAAGATAGAGACACTGATTTCGTTTGGGTATCTGCAAAAATTAAAAGAAGACTGAGATTTGGCGGTGGTGAGGTCAGACCTTGGACTAAGCCGAGAGGGTCACACACCATCACATGATTTGAAAAAGAATGAGGTTGGACCTTGGACTGAGTCGAGAGGTTCAATTACCATCACATGATTTGAAAAGGGTGAGGTCGGACCTTGGACTGAGCCGAGAGGGTCATACACCATCACATGATTTGAAAAGGGTGAGATCGGACCTTGGACTGAGCCGAAAGGGTCACACACCATCACATGATTTGGAAAGGGTGAGGTCAGAGGGTCACACACCATCACATAGTTTGAAAAGGGCGAGGTCGAACCTTGGACTGAGCCGAGAGGGTCACACACCATCACATAGTTTGAAAAGGGCGAGGTCGGACCTTGAACTGAGCTGAGAGGGTCACACACCATCACATGATTCGCAAAAGGGGTGAGGTCAGACCTTGAACTTAGCTGAGAGGGTGACACACCATCACATGATTCGTAAAAGGGGTGAGGTCGGACCTTGGACTGAGCAGAGAGGGTCACACACCATCACATGATTTGCAAAAGGGTGAGATCGGACCTTGGACTAAGCCACGAGGGTCACATACCATCACATGATTCGCAAAAGGGGTGAGGTCAGATCTTGGACTGAGTCGAGAGGGTCACACACCGTCACAAATTGAAATAGTAAGAGTGAAGTGGAGACCTTAGCTATGCCGAGAGGGTCACACACAAGCTGAAATAATAAGAGTGAGGTCGAGACCTTGGCCATGCCGAGAGGGTCACATACCGTCACAAGCTGAAACAATAAGAGTGAGATCGAGACCTTGCCCATGCCGAGAGGGTCACACACCATCACATGCTGAAAAGTAAAGTGTGGATACGACTTTGAGTCCTTTCGCACACGAACAAAAAGTAAAAAATGGGCAAGATCTTGCTTTTGCAGGGGATCAAGCGCCAAAAAAACAAATGTGACCTTGCTTCTGCAGGGGATCAACATATAAAAGAATGGTTGTGACTTTGCTTTTGCAGGGAATCAAAAACCAAAGAATGACCAAGACCTTGCTTCTGCAGGGGATCAAGTGCCAAAATAAATGTGACCTTGCTTCTACAGCGGATTAACATACCAAAGAATAGTTGTGACTTTGCTTCTGCAGGGAGTCAAAAAGTAAAATTGTCTGGAGATACGACTTTGAGACCTTTCTCCAACACGAGATGAAATGAAATTTGAAGATATGACTTTGAGTCCTTTCTTCAAATAGAGATGCGACTTTGGATTCTTTCTTTAATAGGGATTCGACTTTGAGTCATTTCCCTAACATAACTTTGAGTTATTCTTCTTCAGAAAGTTGACTTTGAATGTTCATTTGCCTGAAAGATATGCATGTATGAATGCATGAAAATTTTGAGTTTGTTTTTTAAATGATGAATAACTTTGAGTTTCTGATGATGAACATTGAATGAAACTTTGAGTTTGTGATGATGAATGATGCATGCGTGAATGCATGAAATCTTATCCTTTTTAATGAAAATGCATGTTTGAATGCAAGATGATTTGATCTTTGTTTGTTTGAAGAATGCATGACATTTTTACTGTTTTTGAAAATGTTTGAATGCATGACATTTTTTTATCTTTTTGGATGATGATTAATAATTTTTTATGATAATGTGAAACTCATATATGAATGCAAGAAATTATGTTTTTTTTTTTTAATTTTTTCATGAATACATGAAACTATAAGAATGTATGTTTAAACTTTTGTGAACAAAATGATGTTCTGCATAATTTTTTTTTTGTTTTTTGTTTATTGAACGAATGATATCATGAGAATGCATGTAGAAATGCATAAAATTCTATTTCTATATATTTTTTCTTTTTGGATGAAAATGCATGAATGCTATGTACATGAGAGTATATGAGACTTTGTTTTTATTATTTTTTCGAATGCATGAACTCATATATAAGATTCTATATGAATGAATGTATGAAATTCTATTTTTGTTTCATTTTTTTTCAAGTGAGAATGCACGAGACTTTATTTTTTCATTTCTTAAAGGAAGGATGAATGCTCTAGACTCTATTTGTTATGTTTGAATGAGAATATATGAGACTCTATTTTTTTATTTTTGTTATGAGAGTGTTTGTATAAGTGCATCAGATTCTGTGCATGAGATTTCATTTGTCATTTATGTTTGAATTAGAATGCATGTACAAATGTATCAGACTCTATGAAAATGCACGTATGAACGCAATTAAGCCAATATTTTTATGCAAGTATGAGTGCATAAGACTCTATAAAAATGCATGTATGGATGAGACTCTATGAGAATGTATGAGGTTTTATTTTCATCAATGGTTTTCTTTTTCTTTTGTCATTCAGAGTCAATAATTGTTCTCTTTTCCATCGTTGAATTCATTTATATCAAAATTTGTTCTTAAAAATGAGGGATGTTGCAAATCCTAAAGTTAATGTTAAAATTAGGTATTGCTGATTATTTCCTTTAAAACAATGCATGCGCTTAGATCCCCATAGGTGAATGAAAAATGTGGGAGAAAAATTTGAAGAGGTCTAAAGGAAACTGGGATGACATAGTCTCAAGTGTGTTATTATTCACATGCCCCTCTAGAAGGAGATTTTACGAAAGGTATACATGCGGAACAAAACTGCCCCAGTTTTGGTGTATTGGGTAGGCTAGGTGAAGTATGGCATGAAAAAAGACTAGAGCAACATCATCTAGTGAAAGTTGTATCCTTAAAAGGGAAGAAACTGTATAAAATAAATGAAAACTGCCCCAGTTTTGAGGTATAAAGGGTGAAAACATGTCTAGAGGGAAAGGTGATTTGTTTGGATAGTGTGGTGAACAAAAAGGATTGCCCCGGTACAGGATTTTCTCAATTGACTTGTTGGGTGATAAAAGAATGTTATCTTCTATCAGAAGCATTCCAAACATTTTTTCTCTTTTTTTTTCTTCTTTTTTTTTTCAACTGCATTGTTAGTCACGTCTTCTTGCCTCAGGGTTAAGCTTTGAAAATCAAAACAATCATTCCTCGATCAACATGGACTTTATTAGGCTTGTAACGTGGTTAGGGGTTAAAGGGTTGTCAAGAAAAAGGATGTGAAGGCTCAAAAATTATTTATGGATTTTTGTTTATGATTATTTTTGGAACAAGGATCATCAACCAGGTGTTGTACTTAGATCAATCAAGGTTTTCCTTTATAGTCTTTCTATTTTTTTCTTTTTTTCATTCTTTTCTCTTTTTCTTCCATTGTTCTTTTCTCGCTTTGTAATTTTCTGCCAATCATTCCGTTCCTTGATTGATTTCTTTTATTTGATTCTTAGGAGCTTTTGATACACACTTTGAGTTAACTTTCAAGGTATTGACAATCCTTGTTTAGGGTGATTTTGAAAAAATATTGTTTTTGGCTCAAAGAGGGTGCAAGGGATATATATATATATTTATATTTTTTGGATAAAGAAATATGGTCATATATCATCTCAATTCATGATTGTTTTATTTTCAAATATTAACCTTGAAAAAAAATTCAATGACCACCAACACATGTCAAATTTTTTTTATTTTCATTTTTTTTATATTTTTTCGTCCACTCTTTTGCTTAGACCACCCTCGCAGGTTTTTAGTCTAACAGACCTTTTGCCCCTGATAGGTTCGAGATCGACCAAACAACCAACTGAAAGAAAACAAACATTTCTGCCCCAATGTGATATTCTTATTTTGATATTTGAGACAGTGGTGATAGCTACTAAGACAAATGCTTTTGTTTTGGGAGGAATGAAGACTAAAAGATTTCAAACAACGTGGGCTGGAGGAGTAGTGCGGCGGCGAGCGGGGAAGAACGACGGTGATGACGTAGGTTGTTTTGGGGTTGTTCAGAGCAGTTTTGAAAGATTAAATCTTTCTTTTTTTCTTTTTATTATTATCATTATTATTATTAAAGATGAAGTGTAGATGAACGTGAGATGAATAGTTTGAGAACCGTCATATTTTATTTTTATTTTTTTATTATTGTGAAAATGGAGAACATGGGTGGTTCAGAGCAGTTTTAAGATTGATTGATTCTTTTTTCTTATTATTATTGTCTTTTTTTTTCTGTTGTGAGAAGTTAAGATTGAGTGGGAAGTTACGGAGAGTTGAGAATTTTTTTTTAATTTGTATTTTTTCTAATTCTTTTATTTTTTCTTTTTTTAAGGAGAGAGATATTTTGAAATATCTCATTATCTATTATTTATCTCATTTTTTTACCTCTTGATCAATCTTGAACAATTTTGAACAGTCTTGAACATAGCATAGCTCATAGAACCAAATCATCAATTGTTTTATACTTTTTAATTTTAATTATTTATTTAACCGGACGAAATCGGATGTTGATAATATCCTTTACCATTTGAATTCTTCTTTCATCATGTAAATAAACTCATTTCATTTGTATCTCATGTTTGCTATTATGTTCTACATCCATTGTAATTGTCTCATAAATAAATAAAAATATACATTAAATTAATTAAGTATATATAATCATCTTTCAACTCTAGCATATAAATTTAATTTAATACGATAAACTTATATAAATACTAGCATATAAATTTCATTTAATACGATAAATTTATATAAATAACCAAATTTATTCTTTTAAATTTAAAAACCAAATATATCAAAATGAAAGTATGGAAACCTTCCTGTTAGACGGAGAATATATTGCCTAAAATATATTTTTCTCATAAAACTTTAATCTAGTTTTTTTTAAAGATATTTTTCATTAATTCAGTCTATTAGAAATTAATTAATTTTTAATTAATGTTGAATTTGTGTTGTACTATAATTAGAATAATTATGAGATTTTATATTTTGATGTTATAAATGATACAAATTTTATAAGTATTTTACTATATTTTATTTAAAAAAAAAAGAAGTATTCTGTTATATCTTAAAGAAAACTCTTCTATTACTTTGGTTACAGAGATATTCTGTTATATATTAAATTCACTTTTGTTAACATGAAGCCAAGTGATAATGTGATAATTAATGTAGTGATAAACAGTTCTTTTTTACTAGTGATTTTCTCAAGGTAAATTATTTTCTTAAATATTAGTAGATTGTTCTTGTGTGTTCAAATATTGGTTTATGATACTGATAAGTTTGCATTCTTTATTTTATCAACGAACATGATGGTAAATAGTTTGCAAAGCTCGATTCACTACATTGAATATGTTTTGAGAGAAAAATGATCGCCTATCCTTATGTTAGATATTATTCAAGAAGTACAATGAAATATAAAATGGGATTCCAAAAAGACACGTAAAAAATTATAATGTAATAGTTTCTAAGAACTTTGATGTGAAACTTTTAATGCCCTATTCAGATCTTACATTTTGGTACATCATATGTGAAAACGTTTTAGGCTGAGGGGGGTGAATTGAACTTTGAAAGATTTTTATTCGATTTAGACCTTTGAAAATAGTTTTCGCAATTTGAAAAACTTTAATGAATCTTAGTGCTAAAGATATAAGGTGCAGTAAAGAAATAAATTGATTCAAGGTACGAATGAATCAATTTCTTGTACAGGCAGATAGAACTTTTCAAACAGCACACAGTAGATTCACAATCACACACCAAATTCACAACAACACTTTAAGCAAATCAAGTTCACATAGTTTCAATAGCAATATTACACTCAGAACAGAATGACACAAAAATCCAAATTTAAATGAGAGCAAAGAGGAACAGGATTACAAAATACAAATTTAAAACACCTAACACAACTCTACATTGATTTCAGTCAATATTAACAAATCTGATTAAGTACCCTAACACCAGCAAATAATACAGATTTGAGAATTATTTAGAACGTAGATTCAATTATTCTATTATACCAAGAATTTAAGATTTGATAGTGTAGAAAATGATGTTAAAACAGATTTGATTAAAGTCACTATCAATTTAAAAACTTTTTGTAAAATAGATTAGCTGTATAACCGATTATTCAATTTACAGCAGATTAATCAAACCAAAGTCAATTATCAATTAATTTCAATATCAACATAGGACCAAAAATACAATTCTTGCAGTAAAAGTGTCTAGAATCACACTACAGTAATGAAATCTCAAGTATGCAAAAACACAGATGCCTATCAGTACAGAACAACTTTCAGATTAGATCCAGAATCTTATATGCAATACAATATTTGAAAAGAAACAATCTGTTAATAAAGATTTCTTGAACACCTACAACAAATTAATCTGGATCAACACAGAATTCAAGTTACAATTCACAAATCAATATTCAGCAGAAGACTTAAACCAGTTTTATCAAGATTACCAGAAATTAATACAGTCTTTCAATTAAACACAATGAACAGTGCAAGAACAATACAAAATTGAAAGAGAAGGGTCAAGAACAATAGAACACAGTCAATTATACTGGTTCACCCTTCCTCAAGGGCTACGTCCAATCACCTTTGCCCCTCAAGCAAAGAAAATTTCACTATCTTAAATCAATTGTTTACACCAAACAATTACACAATTCTTACTCCCTGTAAGAATCAAACACCCACTGAAATGAGCACCTATTCCCCATAGTCCCCACTCAAATCAGCAATCACACACAGGCTAAACCTACAGCCTACACAATGCACAATTTACAATTTCACAGATTTGAAATCAGTTTACACAAATCTTGATTCAGAAAGGGATCAAGAATGGTAAAGAACAACTCCCTGATTGGCGCGCAGAAGAGGCCTTTGCACAGTGTTGAAGAATTCCAATAGCACATAATGGGTCAAGATGTACTCTTCAACAAAAGCCTCAATTGATTTTCCTCAAGAACTCTCAATTTCACAAAGGTGTTTCTAATTGGTTTTTCTGCTGTGATTCTTCTTTCTTTTCGTATCTGTGTTCTCTATGTTATGGCGCATTGTAGAAAACTCACTACTTTTATATACGAAAAGGCGTCAATTCAATTTTTCAAAAAGCCATTATTGTATGCTTGCTTTGCCTTGTTGGACATGTCTTGCATGGCTTCATCAAATCCTTAGTCTTGTGAAAGTACTAACAATCTCCCCCTATTTGATGAAGACATTCTAGTGTGTAAGTGATGTACAATCTGCAGCTGCACAAAAGAAACTCGTGAAAGCAATAGTCTGTCATAGAACATAAAACTAGGTTCTTTAATTCATAATTGTTGTCAAAGCATTATCATACATGAATTCTCAATTTCAGCACAGACCAGCAATACACATTACATCATTTGGAATGGTTAACACAGAACTTAACTAAGACAGAACTAGTTCAACAGCAGCAACAGCAGGAATAAATCCTGATCAAAATGGTAAACCTATACCTAGGTAAACCTATTCAAAATATCATAAACCATTAACATGAACCCTAACATCAAACCAACAAAAGCAGCACAGAAACAGAACAACTACACAACAGACCAAGCCACACACTAACATAATACATTTCTCCCCCTTTGGATTCATCAAATGGGAGAAAATGCCTAAGATATGCATGATTTACTCAAGTGGCTCATTCCAAGCAGCCATTGTGGCCAACTTATTCAACACAGCTTTGACCTGTTGCTCTAAATTCTCAAACCGAGTTATATTGATCTCTTTGTTGTTCTTCTGGTCAATAGAAATTGCATTCAGCTTGTCCAAAATCTCTTGTGAAAACTTTGTAAACTCTGAGTTCTTGTCAGTTTCCTCCGTAGTATCATCTTCAATATCTATTGGCGTGTTGCCAGTAGCTCTATCAGTAGCTCCCCCTTCAACATTGTCTTCACCAGCATCAGCACCAGGTGCTCCACTGTCAGCATTATCTGGAGCATCAGCAGTAGCATCAGTAGACTCTTCTGACTCCTCATCTTCCTCTATTGGAAACCTCCACTGACCATTCACTTTTATCAACCCCATTTTGTTGAAGTTGGTGGTATTAATCTCAAACGCCTACTTTACAGGTTCAATCAACTCTCCTTCATCAGGCACTTTAAAGTACTGAATGAACTTCGATATGAATACCACATACGGGATTCTGCAATCCATTAGTCTCTTAGCCTTCTCTAACTGCATTCCAATCACAGATGACCAGTTTACTTTTATCTGATTCATAATACAGCTCATCAGGATCAGATCTTCCTCATGCTACAGCATGATTGTGTCCCAGTGGAGTAAGAATCCACACGATGATGAATGCCAAAATCTTTGGATAAACAGGGACACGGCCAACCTGGAATCCTTTTCCAGCAACCTGTGGGTTTCTCAAACAGCTTCTGTAGAAGGTGACTTTGTTGTATTCTTCAAGGCCTTCAATAGTTCCCTTTGCCAGCTTCAATCCTTCGCACTTGAGACTAGTTACTGTCTCCCAGACTTCAGGAGTGATATCCATGATAACTCCTTTAACCCTTGACTCGAACCTGTCTCCCTTCACCTTCAGGTTGGTGAAGAAGACCTTCGTCAGGTATGGATAGATGTTGCCTGTTAGCCCAAGAAATTTCTCAAGCCCCTGAAACTCTAGCGACTCAGCAACATCTAGCAACGCCTCTGATTTCAGCCAGTCCAGGCTCACATGCTTGGGAGTGTTGATCACTTTTCGGATGACTGTGGTCAGGTAGGAGTTGATACTAGCCTCTGTTCCTTTGCCACGAATGTTAGCAAACCACCCTTCAAGATGGCCCCGAGTGTCAATGTGCCTTCCAACACTAGCAACTTCTTTGGTTCGCTTTCTCAGATTGCTTGGGGAGGCCATGGAAGAACTTTTGCAGAGAAATGGGTTTGGAGCTTTGTGTTTTGAAATATGCAAATGCGAAATACTTATGCCTATGTACAACATAACTTTTATAGGCAAACACAAGTATTATCACACGACACACTCAAACAACACAAGCAGAAAACCCTTGACCTTCCTACCCATTGCAATTTTGGATTGAAAGACACGTACCTTATCAGTCACTGAGACAAGATGGCCTAATAAAGAAAAAATTGCAGAATGCTAATCGATTCAGCTGCCGTGCAGAGACTACCTTTTTCGCTTCCCAATTGAATGATGATAGGTGGCCTTTTTGAGTGGCTCAATAAAGGTAAACCAAATGGGATTTCGAATGACAGTTGCAAATCCTCTGCTCATTGCAGTCTGCCCAGCGGATTTGATTTTTCAAATCCTCATTTATTCATTTTGCTCAGGTCACGTGAGTTAATCGCACAAAAGACAAAACAACAATTACGAAATTTCCACAGTGAACTCTATTACCGCAATAAATTGATTTCAAACACGTATAAACTGATTTGGACGACAATGAGCAAAAATGTTATGCAGTTTTGACTTATGCAACATTTGAATAATCCAATATGCCTAACTCTGTTCTTAGGTAATTAAATCTGTCCTTAGCAAGTGGTTTCGTGAAAAAGTCTACCAATTGTTTTTCAGATTCAATAAATTTGATTTCACAAGTACCATTACTCACTTGCTCCTTAATGAAATGATGCCTAATCTCTATATGTTTAGTTCGTGAATGATGCACTGGATTTTTAGTGAGATTTATGACACTAGTATTATCACAGAATAGGGGTACCTTTGTGACTTTAAGACCAAAGTCACT
>Ga0099824_1010420_pt1 | contig 10959 bp, 5 predicted proteins | sample SiratrowhiteBW_FD_76837 | JGI IMG/M metagenome (GOLD analysis project Ga0099824, IMG submission 76837) | Root nodule microbial communities of legume samples collected from California, USA - Siratro white BW | ecosystem: Host-associated > Plants > Roots > Nodule | place: USA: California... | reverse complement strand
TATCTATGCTCATATCATATGTTGTCACTTACTAAATAAACAACCTCAAATTCACTTCGATGCATGCATGAAGGACATGTGATCAAATAACTCTCTCTATGTGTCTAGTGACCTTATAAGGTCCGAAACTCCGAATCTACTTCTTCATCTTCGGATTGTTTTGCCACAAAATGAGACAAATTATCAACCCATCCAAAAATAGGAAACCCTCGTTTTAGGTTTCCCCCACTTTTCTACATCTAAATCCAACAGTTTTTCTTCTTTGCATATTTGTTTGTAAGTTTTCCATTTCCAAGGATTGTTTTCAATGATTATATTCATATCAAGCAATGTTGTAGTAGACACGTGTTGAGGAAAGTATCAGTGCAAAAGATGATGCTGAATTGTTCTTAATTTAAATTAGTCGAAAATATAAGTGTTTCATTTTAGGGTTTATCATATAACTTCTCACTAATCTCACAAAAAAAAATTGTTTTAATCGACTAGTTTTGTTAAATAGATCTTAATATAAATAGAGAAAGAAGGTACATGTTAGATTAGTAAGGTTAGGTGATGAACGCGTCAATTCGAGTACATGGCCAACTTTAGCACTTGCTGTTGTTGGCTCTGCTTTGGAACAATAGGTAAGATTATAATTAAACAAAATAATATATATATATATATATATATATATATATATATATATACATTGTAATTTATTCTTAATAAAGAAACCAAATTTGTATGATATTTTTTACATAGTCATTAGAGAAAATAGTGTATATACACAACAATGGTGTTATTGGTAGTTTATGTTATTGATACGTAATAAAAAAAAGTTAAACACATTAAAAAATAGGTTTAATATAGAGAAAATAGATTATTCATCAATAACTTAAAAAATAAATTATATGGCGACGTTTGGGTCACATTAATTCTCCAAATAAAAGGAGAATACACTCATACAATCTGAAATTAAGGAAACTTACATAATTAAACAGTTTTAGTGCTTAATTAAACTTTATAATGTAGTTTTTAATTGAATGATAACCAAAGTGTAAATCAAGAATTGGTATTTTCAATAGGGAAATTTAATAAATGAGAGGGCATGATGCAAATTGAAGCACATCCAATGTCTTTGTTTCAGTAAAAAGGACATAGTACCTAAACCAAAGTGGCCATTGACATGACCAATTCCAATTCGTGAAGGGTTTTACTTGAGGATAAGAGAATTATGAATTGGACAGTGGTGAAATTGATCCGTGACATGTTCAATCAAAATAATTGCGAAAGGCAATTGTTATCATGCAAACCCTTTTCAAACCCATATCAATTGCCAGCAATGCATTGGAAGGATCTAAGTACCATCATTCATATACAACATAAAACATATAAATCAAATACAACTTCAAAATTATATAAATTTCTAAGAGAATTATGGTGCATATGGGTATCTCTTTGGATGAATATATTAAAAAAATAATATATAATTAAAAAAAATAAATTCAACGAGTCTCGAGTGATAAATCAAATAGGTAAAGTTCTAAAACACATATTAGAATAGGTAATATAAGCAAAAAAAAACCCTCTAATAATAAACATACACTACAAGAAAAATGTTGTTTACAGACTAATTTTTAGCTACCAAATAAAATAGTTACTAATTGTGACTAAAATAGTCACCAAATTAGATTTTGTTTGCTAAATAACTACAAAATAAAAGTAATGATTGAATTTAGTGACCAATTAAGTCAAATAATTGATATCTAATATTAGATACCAAAGTTTTAGTGACCTATGTCATTAGATTCTAAAATTGGTATCTAATTAAGTTAGATACTAATTTAGAATTTAATGTATAGGTTACTAAAACCTTGGTAGCAGCTAATGTTAGATACCAATTATTTGACTTAATTGGTCACTAAATTTAATCATTACTTCTACTTTGTAGTTATTTAGCAACCAAAATTTAACTTGGTAATTATTTTGGTCACAATTAACAACTATTTCATTTGGTAGTTAAATATTGGTCTCTAAATAACTTTTTTCTTGTAGTGGATGTGCTATAATTAGATTGGATCTAATAATAGTGTTGGATGACAACTATGTTATGTTATCTAAATAGATAATTATATAAAAATATCTACAAAATCTTTGTGTTCTATTCCACTGAAACATCTACATCAAACACTTTACACTTGATTTATTTTTTCTATTGAAATGAATAAATTGAAAATGTCTCTACTTTTCTTATTCTAAAGTAATATAGATTTTTCCTAAATTCTAACTCAACCAATGTAATAAATTTGAATGCTACTTGTTTTTATTTTCTTTTACTATATACAAAAAACATTCTTTTTTTATGTAAGTCACAGCTTCATTATTTTGTTTCATATTTTTACTTGAAAAGTATTTGTTCATGTAGAGTTTAAACTATTCCTTTGAAAGAAAACTTTAACATACAAGGATATAATCCAAGTTGAAAATCTATAATAATATAAATGTGGAGCCAAAGGCAGACAAAGAATTAACTAGAAAGAAGGAATCAACATTTTTATCAAACAAAAACAAAAGGAAGTAATAACCAATTTTTTTGCATGCAACTAGAAAATAAAATGTTCATTATTCTGTTTTGTAGTTTATAGAAACTATGATTCCTTAAAGAGATTGTCAAAAAAGTGTTTGGAGCCTTTGAATTATTGTTTGCAGCCCTCAAACAAAAGACCCACGTATTTTCTTTGAGACTATAATGAGATAACAAGATTGAAATTTGAATACATCAAGAGAAAGAGAAATCGGGAGAAAAATCATTAGTTAATGTAAAATATATATGTATCTCATTATTATAATTTGAAAAAACATTTAGACAAACACAAGCCTATAAGAAACAATACAACCACAAATTTATCAGTTTAATAGATATCGAGTTTTTAATAAATTGTTTAATAGACATTTTACATCAATATGAAAAAAAAAAAACACTCAGTTTTAATCAGAAACACTCCATTTGTGTAAAAAGCTTTAAAACCTCTGAAAGTAATTCATATTTCAAATGTACAAGGTAAAAAAAAAAATAGTTTTTCAATATATTTTTTAACACAATGAATTGATTTTTTGTGTTTATATTTTACATCAAAGTGAAGAAATTATGGGGTTACATGTGTTTCTTTTTGTACTAGTCCACACCGTACTAACTTTACCAGCTAAGCATGTGCAAGAACAAAAAACATGAAACTTATGGTGAAGAAATTTGAACGTACGAAATAAATAATAAAAAAAAAAAAATTGGTGGCAGGAATGTTTTGTGGGCAGGGGAAGATTAAACGGTTGATCTTGGAGAGCAGGAAAAGGTGGAATGGCCCTGTGTTAGTGTGTTAAACAAAGATATATTTATATAATTACAAAAATTGAGGGACACTAGGGAAAAGCGTGTAATTGCTACTAATGGAAATGGTTGTTTTTATGGGATTTTGCAAAATATTTACTTTGTGAAAAGAAAGTGACATTAGATAACTATGTTTATAATTAATTATTTTATCTAATAATTTTACATGGACGTAAGAGATGTAAATTTACATTTAAACTTAATATCTGATAAAAAAAAGTTATTGTTTTACATTAGGCTAACTTATAATAGAAGTATGAATATATCCAAAGTTTATGTTGGGATATTTCGATGTAATTTTTTCTTAAATTTAGTTGATTTAAGCTTAAAACTTAATCTTAAACCTAAAAGGTAGAGAAATACCAATTTATTTATACATATAATATAATCCAAACATTTGTAAAAAAAATTATTCTAACCTAAAAATAGCTAAACAAAAAAATATAAAACTAATAATTATCGATGTTTGAGAATAAGTTACTTATTGTTCTCTTTTGTATCATTTAATGTAATGAAAAAAATATTAAAGTTATCTTTATAATAAGTTTTTCATGATTGAATTTTATTTGAAGCAAACAGAACCATACCATATACCATACGAATGTAAATCTTAAGTATAATTTAAAGTAATTGTAATTGTCAATGACACCATGATAAATAATTATTTATATAATTAAAATAACTAAAATAATACAAGTTAGAAAAATATGAAGTCAAGTAAATATATTTTTATAATAAGGTTACTTATTGTTGTCTTATTTATTATCTGTTGTGATGAAAATATTAAAATTTTTATAATAAGTTTTTCATTTTGTGATTAAATTTTATTTAAAGCATACAGAACAATATTAATGTAAATCCTAAGTATAATTAGAAGTAATTGTCAATAAGATCTACATTAATGATAAACAATTATTTATATAATTAGGATAATTAAAAAAGTACAAGTTAGAAAACAAGCCTTTTAATATAAGAAGTTAAGTAAATATGTCTTTGTGAGTTACTCATACATTTTTATAAGTATTTTTGGATCTTTACATTTGCCTTCTTAAATCTCTAGTGATTTAAAGCTCAACAAAATCATGTATGACTGATTTTTCTTGCTCTATGCTCAATTTGTCGATGTACTTAACATAATGAATTATAACTTAAGTGTAGTTGTAGATATTATAATAGAAAGAACATATACAATATGATATGACTTACATGACCCATAATTGTATCATTGAAATGTTTGTGATGAAAGTTTTCCTAACAACCTCTAATGCATATGGTAAGGGAATGTACAAAGAAACAATAATAGTATTGACTCTAAAAACTTTGTTGTCCGGCTCTGCAATTCTTCTCAACCTTGGTAATATGGTTAGAAACTGAGATGTGGAATCATCCTAAATTTCTGTCATCTTATCATCATCGTTATCAATAACAAGTTCTCTCAAAACCTACTTATCACATTGGAAAGTTCCTAAATAAAGGAAAAAGATAGTTTAACATTGTTAGAAATTATAACAATAAAAAATAAACAAAAAGTAGCACAATGTAATACATTTGAATGTGCTGAGATTGACATGATCAAATGTCTAGGCCAAACCAAAATGTGCCTGAAGGCCCCCTCCCTCCCCGACAAGTTGAACCTTTGTATTGGACAGAGACACTTGAGTAACTGTACTTCAAGTTTTATCAACCACTACCTATGACCAGTTGGATTGTAGAGGAACATCATGGATGGTTAACCCTCCCTTTATTTATCGACTGATTTATACTAGATGCAGTAGTTGTTTTCAACATATAACTTATATTAGTTTGGTACATCGTGAGTATAATCCACTGAGGGATATACAATCAGGAATTGTATAAGGTTTTCCTCGAGTCTATCATTGGGAAGCAAGAGATTTTAACTTCTCATCAAACTCTTATTGCAAAAACTGTTGGGTTTGATTCAACTTTTCTTCAAACCACATCTCCATCTTATGCAAGACGTCCTAACTACAAGAGTTGACACTAGTCCTCTATGGTGTTAGATTAAATTAATCATAGAGTCCCCAAGCACCACCAATATTGCACACACTACCTAGGTGTTTTAGTCTTTCTATAGTCATCGTCTATATATAATCCCAACCATGGAGAACAAATGAGCCTTGAGTGCCCTTTTAAACTAAAGAATCACGCAATATACCAACAATAATTAAGTATAACTCTAACTATTCAAATTAAGAATGTCATGAACATTAGAATGGTAGTATGTATATTTATACTTATGATTTTATTAGTAATGATGTTTTCAAACTGTGAAGTCATTTGCCTATCTGATTTTGTGTGAGCTACTTTTCCATATCTCATAATAGGAAAGTTGAGATACAAGGTTAACATATTCAAGTTTGGTTGCCTTTGCTTGAGCCTTCATGAGGAGTGGCTCCAATAATACATACAATCCTATCGCCCGTTAGGTAACCAAATGTGAATCTAAGCCTTATATTGAGTAAAAATGAAAAAAACTGAATAATGTATAAAAAAGAAGATCCACAAACATAATATCTTAAGATTTTGGGTTAAATATAATGTTATTCTCTTCTGTGGGTCTAACTCGGTTCTAATTCTTATTTGATATCTCCAATATTAATATCTATGTAATTATAAGAATTGACACCAACTAACCTACCAAGACTAGTTTAATTGACTGACACAAAACTACATCTAGTCCACATCACTAATATAGTACTCATCACTAATATAGTAATTCAAACATTGCTCATCTTACAAGTAAAAAATAAATGTTCTTAATAAAATAACTTGTTTAAAAAAAATTCACAAGATCTTCTTTGAGATATTGACTTGTAAAATAACTAGTTACTTTTAAATATATATATATATATATATATATATATATATATAATTTATATATAATTAGTTTTTTTTAATTATATCTTCGCACACAACAAATATTTTTCTCCAAAATATTTGTGATAAATATGAGAACTCTCACATGTTATAGCATCAAATATTTATAGTGTTTGTACATAAAAATTTGTGCATCAACTTGAATTAACATTTAATGAAAAAAAAATCTTCTCTAAACTAAATTTTATAAAATATTTAATTAAAGGTTATTTACCTTAGCAATAATATAATAATTTTTAACCGTAACTTATTTAAATTTGACTCTAAATAAAATATTTTTAATAATAATTTAAGAATACTAATCTAAAATATTTTAAATATAAAAAATAAGAAAATAAAATAAATATTTTCTTAATTAAAATTATTTTATACATTAATTAGTTTATGGAGACTGATTGGTATAATTTTCTAAGTAAAATCAACAAAAAATAATTTTAATTCATAAAAAGTCAAATTTGATTTATAAAAATATAATTTATTTTTTTAATTTTGAATAAAAATATAAATTGTTTCTCTAAATACCCTTTAAGAATACTGATTAAAGGGTTGGTGGAAACATAGCAGTAATTGTGATGATAAATGATGTTATTGAGAATCACAACATATATACAGACTCCTAATGACACCTATTATAACACTGACAATTATGATAATTAAATACAATTAAAAAGTAAGAAGTTGGTAAAACCATAGGTTGGGAATGCATGCAGAAGCATAGGGAAGATGAAGAAAACCCTTCACTGGCATGAAAAAAAGGTGCTTGAACACAAGCAGACAAGAAAAACCCCCCAAGAGCCCTAATAGGAGACTCAATCTTTTCAACCTACCTAGTTCTTTGTATCACATTAACTCTACATCCAATAAATCTTATCTTCTGTTCTTTTTCTCTGTAATTTGCTTAATTTTTTCTTCATGTGCAAGGGATCCTTCTGATCCTACTTGTAATCTACCATCCCTAGCTCTAGGTTAGATCTTCCTTTTTCTGTTTCTCTCATTATTATTAATTTTAGATTTTGCATCATATATTGCCTCACTTTTCTTCATTTATATTTTATATTTTTTCCCAAAATTGCGTGTCCTTTTCGGGATCATTAGTTTTTTCTGAGTGCTTTCATGCATCTTCATACATATACTTGTAGGAATATTGTTGACATTGTTATGCTCCTTTAAGTTGAATAGAATATACCAAGTTAATTATTTGCATTCTACCTATACTTTCACCCCACTCATTTTATTCTTCTTGAATTGTTAATAGAGTATCATTTTTGACTGGAATATGCTGTAATTCAAAAATGTCATAACCAGATTTATTACAAAGTAAAATATATTATTATAAACAATACACGAAACAAATCTTAATTTAATAAATTTTATTATCATATTAAAAAATAAATTTAAACTTAACACAATCTCACAAAACTATCTTAACTAACTTCAACAAACTTTTTATATTTATTGAGAAGTTTTTTCCCACAACTAAAAGATCAAAGATAAAAAGAAATAGAAAAGTAAAAGAATAATAATAATAATGTGATAAAGAAAGTAGAAAAATAAACTATAAAAATATCATCAATACCTATTTTACTACATTAAAATTAAGTTTGAATAATATTGAGTTTAAAAATTTTAAATAAGAGTTTATATGTGAACTTTTTTTTTTCTCAGCAAATTAGATGTGAATTCTTTAATTAAAAGAAGTAATTGAGAAAGAAACCTTATAAACAAAATTAGTTATCATAATGTAAATGTGAAAACTTGTCAGAAATATAGGACATGCAAATCTAATACTTGAATGAATATATATGATCTGTCTATATATAATTCAGACAACTCATTTTGACATGACTTATATTTAAGCTGTTGAATTTATAAGAAAACGGAATACTTAATTTAATACATCATGAAAATTAATGAAAATAATTAATTAATGTGATTTAGAATACCTAACACTTATCTTGATGATCTTGTAATGAAAATACTTGTCACCAATAAGAAGAAATGGAGCAATCTAATGCAGACCACTTGTAAGGTGTGAACAGTGGCACGTAAGATCTTCCTACAAATATTGGTGAGATTTGATAAAAGAAGATTGAAAAAGATAGAAATCTAGCAAAACAAACTAATAAGATTCTCCCATATCTGTTCCCCGACTTCCCCAATGAATCCTCTTGGCCTTTACCAACTCTCTACTTCACCACCTTTATAAATACCATCTTCCTTTGTCTTTCCCATTCACTCAAACTCACTCTCTCTCATATCCTTCTTCAACCAAATCCTCCTTCAAAAACCCTCCTTTTCTCTTTCCCTTTTGGCCTCAAACCAACCATGTTGATCCCTCATCCAACAATGCTAGTTGCATCACAAAACACCAACATGGAAGCCCAACAACTCAACCTAGTTGGACCTTCTCCCAACCAGTCCAACATCCCTTCTGAGTTTGTGTGGCCTGATAATGAGAAACCATGCCTTGAACCACCAGAACTCAAAATTCCTCCCATTGACATGAAGGGCTTCCTCTCAGGAGACCCTCAAACTGTCTCAGAAATTTGTGCTGAAGTGAACGAGGCATGCAGGAAGCATGGCTTCTTCCTTGTTGTCAACCATGGTGTTGACAAGAAGCTCCTGGACCGAGCTCATGAGCTCATAGACAGTTTCTTCAGCATGGAACAGCCAGAGAAGCAGAAGCTGCAGAGAAAGCTTGGAGAACACTGTGGCTATGCCAATAGCTTTATAGGCAGATTCTCCAGCAAACTTCCTTGGAAGGAAACACTTTCTTTCCAGTACTCTGCAGATAAGTCCAAGAGAACTGTTGAAGACTATTTCCTAAAGACTATGGGAGAAGATTACAAGCAATTTGACTACAAGCAATTTGGGTAAGATTTACTGAATGCAGTTTTTTTTTTCTTTCATATAAAGGTGATGTGTTTTTAGCCTCTAAAAGGTTAAAAAGTTCATTTTAAAGGTATTGTCATTGCTGACTTTTCTTCCTTCTCATAAATGCTTATTTTACACACAAGCTTTTTCAGTCTTTTAAATAAATCATAAGAATTGCTATGAAAGCTAAGCCAGTGAGAAATCTCATGAAAAACATTTTATAAGGTAAAATCCTTTACACAGATAAGGTAAAACCCTTTTTTAGCTTTTCCCTTTGTTCTCCTTTTTGCTGTTTCTCTTCTATTTATGAGTCTCTAACAACATGCATGCACACACATCTCAAACCCTCTTATTCTCTTTTTCTTTCTTGTCTTCAAAGAGGTACTAAATACAATTTTTTTTTTCATTTGTAACAGGAGTTTGTTCCAAGAATACTGTGAAGTGATGAGCAATCTGTCCCTTCAGATCATGGAGCTTCTGGGAATGAGCCTAGGAGTAGGCAGGGAATGTCTGAGAGAGTTCTTCGAAGACAATGAGTCTGTGATGAGGCTGAACTACTACCCACCATGCCAAAAACCTGAGCTAGCTTTGGGAACTGGGCCTCATTGTGACCCCACATCGCTAACCGTTCTCCACCAAGATCAAGTCGAGGGCCTCCAAGTCTTTGTGGATGGAAGATGGTGCTCTGTCGCTCCAAAAGAAGGTGCTTTCGTTGTCAACATTGGCGACACATTTACGGTAAGGATCATATAATTACAAGGTTGACGTGTTGCTTTTTGCATGATGATTGACACTATATATTAATAATTGACATGTCTTGTAGGTCCATGATGTCCTTAAATAATGAACTTAATACCAAACTTAACGTACATGAATTAAGATAATATAATGTGTTGTGTTGTGTGGTTTATCTTTCAGGCTCTTTCCAATGGGATATTCAAGAGTTGTCTGCATAGAGCTGTTGTGAACAACAAAATTGTGAGAAAATCTATGGCTTTCTTCCTTTGTCCACATGATGACAAAGTGGTCACTCCTCCAAAGGAGCTAATTACCAGCGAGAATCCAAAGAAATATCCAGAATTCACATGGCCAACTCTTCTTGAATTCACACAGTTACATTACAGGTCTGACACAGAAACACTTGAGGTCTTCTCCAAATGGTTACTAGAGAAAAACAAGTCCACAGAGGGGGCCAACAACACTGAAACTGAGGTTTAACTTGCATCTAGTGAGGAAGATGACATGAAATAATAATAAAGTGAAAGAGGGTTTTGTGTTAGTGTTGGGGAATCCAATATGTGCAAATGGAAGAACTGAGGCCATCTTTGTAGGAATAAAGAGTTTATGCTATGTATGAAGTTACTCCATGCTGTCACTTTACTTGTCTTAAGCTTTGTTGTAGTCTTGTGTTATGCATGATGTACAACTTTTTATAATTCAATAAATGGCTTTGCATCTTGTGTAATCAGAACTATCAGCTGTTTTATGCGATATGTCCAAACACTTCAGTGTTAGTTTATTGCCAGTTTTATTCAACATGGTCCAAAATTCATCATGATTAATGCTGGCATGACATGACACCAATTTATCCTCATATATTCATGTAGCTATCAACTTCTTTTTGGGACTTGACAACTTTTATTTCAGTTTCAATTTTCAATGTCTAGTTTTTACCAACAATAATTAATATATGTGTACGCTTTTCTTTCAAGCTTTAACTTCACTTACATCAAGTTATATATATATATATATATATATATATATATATATATATATATATATATATATATATATATTTTTTTTTTTATATATATTTTTTATTT
>Ga0099824_1010419_pt1 | contig 10959 bp, 2 predicted proteins | sample SiratrowhiteBW_FD_76837 | JGI IMG/M metagenome (GOLD analysis project Ga0099824, IMG submission 76837) | Root nodule microbial communities of legume samples collected from California, USA - Siratro white BW | ecosystem: Host-associated > Plants > Roots > Nodule | place: USA: California... | reverse complement strand
TTTAATTTTTATTTTTTTTTTTTTTTCTTTTCATTTTAAAATTTTTTATTTTTTTTCTTCTCCCTTTCTTTTTTTTTTTTTTTTTTTTTTTTTTTTTTTCTTTCATTTTCTAACTAGCTAGAGGTAGCATAATATAAAGAACTTTAATCCGATCGATTTTAAGTTGGAATAAGTTTATTTTATTTTATGATTGCTATGTTCTTTATAATTAAGTTCTCGGTAATTAATTCATATTTTTAACAACTTTGTTAGTTAAATATTGTGGTTTTCTCAATTACTTAATCTTTTCAATAGTGGTTTTTATTAAAAAATAGACTTTTAAATCTAATTCAATCTTATAAAATCGGTTTGTAAAGTGAGGTTGCACCAATTTATAAAGTGATGCGTCCGTGAGACTATATTATTTAAGAGTAATCCGATAGCGGTCCAATAGCGGGTGACCCAACAACCGTGCTACGATAGGCTCTAATATTATATCATAAGTAGAATTTAAGCCTAACTTAACCTTACAAAAACCAACTTATAAAATAAGATTTGCACCAATTTTATAAATTATTGAAAGACCTCATCTTTAATCAATGTAGAATTTCTAACAGTTTTTTTATTGTTTTGGTAATAAGACTTTGTAGGCACCTAATTTGTTTGGGATTTTCAACTTTCTTCAATATAATGCCTAGACTTTAATAAAATTTAAGATAAGAGAAATATGATTTAATTTTAAAATTTGAATGTTAGATTTGATTTGGAAATTTTGAACATTGAACGATCATGTTTAGTTGAGCTGTGAGAGAGTGGTTGGAGTAGAAACTGAATTTCAATCAAGTTTTAAGATTTGTTAAGAGAGTTAGAATTTAATATTTAGTTGAAGTATGTTTGGATTAAATCGTGCATTATTAATATTTATTGGTTTTGTACTTAAATTTAAGTGAGATATATTTAATTTGAGTGGTATTAGCCATTTTATGCAATCTTTGTACTATATATATGTTATATGATACACTTTTAACATGTACGAATGTGTGACAAGATTAAAATTGATTTTAAAGAATTATATTAAATTGTTTCTTCAACATAATATATTAGTTTTCACTTAGCGACAATCTACATGAAAGTTAGGATTTCTTTCAAACTTGATTCATCCAACGAATTTTGGTAATTCATCTAGAAATTATAAATTCACTTCATGAAAATAAACTTCAAAGTAATTTAAGAACTTCATAATATACTCTTTTTATAATGTTACGTTTAACTTCTATGATATAAATAACTAGATTTGTATTAACATATGAAACATATTTTATTGAATTAGATTGGTTAAGTCACATGTTCACAATGACATGAAACTTATGATCTAATGAATATTTCATGTGTCATTGGGAGTCTAAAATATTATATATATATATATATATATATATATATATTGATCCATGAGAAGCTCATGATGAATTATTGCACTACTGTAACATATCTTCTTGTATAATTTTGTGTAGTGAATTCACCTTGATGTTGAAAATTGTAGGATTAAGTAATTATAATAACTAAAGTGTTAATCTATGATTTTTTTTTATCCATTTGCTTATTTGTGGATCTAAAGTATATAGAAATTGATCAAATAAAGTTGGTTGATATTGTGATGAATATATTTATGATTTTATTGTATGTTAGTATTATTCCTAATAACTTACTCTTTTATAATGTTATGATTGTAATTAATAGATAAATTGTAAGTGTCTCATCATAGTTTTAAACCAACCTATAGTTTACGTGTAACTCTTTTATGTTATTGTGAATGTATTATATATGATTAGAAATTGACTTATTTTTTTATAAATCCTTTTGTTAGATAAAAAAAATACTCACATAATTAATATATATATATATATATATATATATATATATATATATATATATATATAATTTTTTACATAAAATAAAATAATTCGTACTTATTTATTAGCCTTTTGATATGCAAAGAGGCTATAAACTTGTGGCAAATTTTTCTTTAGGTGGCTCATTTTGCTCCAACAATGCCCATAAAATTCGGAACAATATATACATAATTGAGAAATTAAACTTATTGTCCTATTTTATTTACAATAATTAATTAATATATATATATATATATATATACACTATTGTTAAATTTAATAAACACTTTACAATTTAATAGATCGATTTAAATGAATGAGATAAGGGTTAAGATATAATTTTTATAATAATTGTAGGTTAAATTTAATTTTCCAAATAATTTTTTGATAAATATAAATAATTTATTAAGCTATTCAACTGTGATGAATTATATTGATAATAAAATATACGTATTTTTTCTTAATATTAATTATATTTTATAATTTATCTTTATTAAAATAATTATTTCAGAAAATAATATTTTTCATTAATTCATCTTTAATGTTTAATTACGTAAAACATTTATTCGCAAAATTATTTTCAATAATTATTTTTACTTACATTATTAAAAAAAAAGAGGGAAAAGGAAGAGAGAAAAACATTTAATTTTTCATTGTAGTTTATTTACAATTTTAAGTTATATTTAATCGCTTCTAGAGTACAAGAATTCAGTAATCAAAGTAGTTTCAAATATTTTCAACGACTTTCTAAGATTTCAAAAACAATACTGGTCGTCAAAAACAAGATCAATGTTTCTCATTTGTGTATACTCATAATCATATTAATACTTCATTTTTCTCTATATAATCATAGGTAGAGAACAAAATGACTAACTGGAATAGAATTATTTTTTTCAAAAAAAAAATTAAAAAAATACATTATCTACTAATTTGGTATAACTTTAGTGTCATTATTGGTAAAATAATCAATTAAAAAATAAAGAGAAAAAAAAACAACATAAGAAGAGAAAGGTGTGTTTGGTAGACATGTATAACATTTAGATCACGTTAACATTTTAATTTCCACTCAAAGTGAAGAAAAAAAAAAAAGAAGAAAGAGAAAAGAATGGTGAAATTTGTCTCTTGTGGTTTGAATGGAAGAAGAAAACAAAAAGGAAAAAAATGATTGGAAAATAATAAAAATTTTTGAGACCCACAACAAAAATGGTGGTTAAGATATAGATATAGATTATAGAGAGAGAGAGCTCCACAAAGAATGCCGAACACCAAACACGCCCCAACAACACCAACACTCTGCACTTCACTCATAACCGGGAATGCGAAGCTTCTTAACACCACCACCACCTCCTCCAAACGATGTCGTTTCACTCCAACTCCAAAACCAACCCTAGTTTCACTCCTCCGCCGCCGCCGTTAAATCCCTGGCTCAACTCCGCCGCCGCCGCCAATCAACCTCTCAACCCTATGGTCCTCGCCATGCACCTCTCTGACCCAAAATCCAAAACCCTAATCCCCAATTCCACGCTCATACTAACGGACCGAACCCTGCTCCTCTCCGACGAGATTCTCATCAGAATCTTCCAGAAGCTTCCAGATTCGCGGCGAAACTCCAATTCTCTCGTCTGCAAGCGGTGGCTGAACATCCAGGGTCGGTTGGTACGAACCTTGCGGCTCCTCGACTGGAACTTCGTCCTCTCGGGTCGGTTAACCCACCGCTTCCCGAACCTGAACCACGTCGATTTGGTTCCTGGTTCGTTCGCTCCGCCGCAAGAATCAGCCAACATTGTAGTTAGTCACAAGCTGGTTTCGCTGCGCGTGGATTGCACGTGGCGCGTGGAAAATCTGTTGCCCAGTGAGACCGTTGACGCGGGTCTCAGATCGCTCTCCGGCGGCTGCCCCAATCTGCGGAAGCTCGAGGTCGCCGGCGCCAGCGAGGCCGGGATTTCGACCGTCGGTTCCGAGTGCCCCACGCTGCAGGAGCTCGAGCTGCAGCGGTGCGACGATGCCGTCCTGCGCGGCGTGGCGGCGTGCCGGAATTTGCAGATTTTGAAATTGGTTGGGAGTTTGAAGGGGTTCTATGATTCCGTGGTTTCGGACATTGGGTTGACGATTCTGGCGCAGGGGTGTAGGAGGCTGGTGAAGTTGGAGCTTGTTGGGTGTGAGGGGAGTTTCGATGGGGTGAAGGCGATTGGGCAGTGCTGTGTGATGTTGGAGGAGCTGGTGATTGTTGATCATAGAATGGATGATGGGTGGCTCGCGGGGCTTTCGTTTTGCGAAAATTTGAAGACTTTGAGGGTTCAGTCGTGTAAGGTGATTGATGGGAACCCTGGGTTGGAGGAGCATTTGGGGTGCTGTGAGGCCCTTGAAAGGTTGCATTTGCAGAAGTGCCAGTTGAGGGATAGGAATGGCGTTGGAGCTTTGTTTTCGGTTTGTAGGAATGCTAGGGAGATTGTTCTTCAGGATTGCTGGGGGTTGGATAATAGCTCCTTGAGTTTGTCTATTGTTTGCAGGTAATGTATGTAATTGAGGATCTTTCATTTATGTTTTTAACTTGGATGCATTTTGTTAGGTTTTGATTCTTTTCAATTAGGATTGCAGTTTTATTTCGGTAATAGTGTAATGAGTTGTTTGCATTAAATGCTAGCATGTGTAACTGAAGATGAATTACGATTCTGATTGGAGAACTATGTGAAGAACACTTCAGAAAGTGGATCTGGGTTTTGTCCCCCTTTTTTTCTGGTTAATTTTCACTTTGAATTTGATTTTGTAAATGTGCAAATGGAATTGGGCTGTGGTAAATTTGGGTTTGCCTTTTTTTTAATTAAAAGAAAAAAATTGTAATATGGGAAAACAAAGATAGGGTTTAATTAAAATGCATTGAGCAGTAGAAAGAGTTTTTGTTCTGCATATGGGTTGCCAGTATTAGGAGGGGTGTTGTTAACATTTCTGAAAATATACCCATCTTCATTTAAATTTTGCATTATAATAGTTTTTTCTATCATTTAACCATGGATTGTCGTGTATTTGTAAAATTATTGTTTTATTTTGGTAATAATTAATTTAAAATTTATACATGTTAGTTGAATTCTGATAGTATAAGACAACATTAAACTTCATAAATATATATAGCATTTTTTTAAATTTATGTTTGTTGATTTGAATTTTCGAATTATAATAGTTTACTAAATCGGCATTTTTTAAATTATGGATAATGTACTTTTGTTTTCCTGCTTTAAACATTTTCCGCTTCAATAAAGTCAAAATTCATGAAATTTGTGGTTTGTAGGTGTAAAATTGTGTTCCTAGCATCGTGTGCATAGTTAATCCTGTTGTTTGCAGGTATAGAGAGAAATCTTAAAGTTTATGACGTTGAAAATAAGTACTTATAACTTGTGGGTTCATTGTGGTCCAGGACTTTATATTGCTTTTGAGAGTTTATCTTAAAGTTTACTTTTTTGTGATCTTCAATCAGGGATCACTTTATTTTAAAACGTACGATTTCTTGTAGCAATATACTGATATCTTTGTTGTTTATCATGTTTAAATTATTTATCATATAACTCATCTTCAGTTTCTTGCAGCATTAAATGGTTTATCATCAATGAACAAGTTTTTAATCCTTAGTGGATAAGTTATATATACTGAGATTATTTGGTAGTTACATTAAAGTTGTTGTTGGTCTATTTTCAGGCGGGTGAAATTGTTTTATGTAGAAGGATGCTCGTTGCTTACAACAGAAGGTTTGGAGTCCGTAATTGAGCACTGGAAGGAGCTAGAGTGCCTTAGAGTTGAGTCATGTAAAAACATAAAGGATAGTGATATCTCTCCTGAACTTGCAACCTTGTTTTCTACTCTCAAAGAGTTGAAATGGAGGCCTGATACAAAACACCTTTTCCCTTCTGATATGGGCATAGGCATGGGAAAGAAAGGTGGTAAATTTTTTAGAAGAACATGATATGATACATCTGTATTCACACTATGTAGCAGAATCTAGGCCATGTATTAGGAACACATATTCTCACTCACTGATTACTGTGAAATTTGTACCATTTTGTGATGATGTAGTTAGCTTAGATGGTTAATAACTAGAAGATATCATTGATAAGGGGGAGATTGTTACTTTTAGCCTTTCACCTACAGTGTAATTACCTATAAGCCCAACCCATGTTGAAATTAGGTGACATGTTCCCCTGCAGCTTTTACTGATCTTTTGTTTCTGCAATTAGAATAAGGAACAAAACCAGATATGTAATTGTATGTATGCAGGACACACACTTGACTCCAAGTTGAAAATTGGACCCCTTTGTTTTTGCAGATTCTGTTTATTTATTTGTTTATTTATTAATTAGTAACTGTGGAAGTTTGGAAGTGAAATTACAACCGTTGTCTGTGGGATTTTGGCACATTTTGGTTGCCATAAAGTTTTGAAGGGACGGTTCTCTATATGTTGATGTTTTGATTATTATATAAACCATCATTAACATTTAAGGGATATAATAATCCATTTGTCTTATATATGAACTTCAATTAGTGTAATCTCATCACAGAAAGCTAAGTTATCAAGATAATAATTTAGTAGATAATTTATATTTTAGGGAATCTGAGACCCGTTGTTCAGGCTTATTGATAAAGTTCATCATTTAAAATATATTTTTCAATTTTTTTATAATGAAAAATTAAATTATCCTACCCAATTTAATTTAAGTTTAAAAATTTTAATTGATTTATCCAAACAAAACATCTACCAAATAACAAATAAATAAGCAATTTAAATTTTAAATTTTCAATCCGATCAACTTAAATTGTTTCAATATTGCATTAATTCTTTGAAAAGTTTTATTTCTAGTTAATGGTTTAAATAATTAAATTGTCAGCAAATTTATCTCCAGAAAAATAAATTATTCAGATAATAAAGTTATTTTGGCACTAAATTATTTGAAAACTTTTATTTCAAATTAATAGCTTACATAACAAAGTGGTCTTGTTTTGTTTTCTACGGTGTACAGAAACAAACTTTTAAATAATTAAAATATCAACAAATTTATCTCCAATAAGATTGAAGTTGTCAAACAATCGATTCTTGTTTTGAATCAATATTTTCATAAGAGTGATCTTACGTAAAATTATAAGACTAAGATAGCATATTTATAAGATATTATGATTGGAATATGTTGATATGATATAAAATTTGAAATTTGAAATTTTACATAAATGCACCTCTATTATAAAAAATTATGGTGAGAGACATCATTACAATAAAATGTATTATGCGAGAGTTAAATAAGATCCTAAATTATAAATATGAAAAAATATTTTTTTTTCTTGAAAACATGTCTTTGTGAATAATTAAATAAAATAGAGTGTAAGACTCTTCCACGAGTTTTAAACAAAGTTTTAAAAATAGATAAAACACAAGTTAAATAAATTAAAAAAATTAAGATATAGTAGAATGATCATTGTAATGGAAATGACCTAAGACATAAGTCAAAAGGATAAAAAAAATATTTTTTTTCTATTATGAAATGTATGTTTGTACTAATAACTAAATAAAACATTAATTAGAATGCCAGTGAAGTGTTATTAAAAGTGTCAGGAACTAAACCAGTCTAAAATATGATTGTAAATTAATTCAAAAAATCTATAATTAATTAAAACAAAACAATTTAGAATTTTTTTCCAAATCCAAATGATTTGATTTGGTTTACGAAATCGATTCGGCAAACAAACCAAAATTAATTATTTAATTATTATATTATTTATTATTTCACTCATCTACCATATATGTGTACAAGAGAAAAGAAAATAAATTTAATTACGGTAAAATGGAGAATAAAATTATTCATTATAACATAACATTAAACTGGCATATTAGAAAGATAATACATATATTAATAAAATACCTATAACTGATCTAAGTTAATCCATAAAAATTAGCTTAATTTTATTCAAATTTTATTATATTCAATTCAAAATATTTATAATTTTTATGTTTTGTACTTTTAATAAGAAATTAAACCAAACTACATTATCCTAAATATTATAAAAATACTTGTATTAGATTAAAATTTATAAGAACAACCTTAAAAACTATGTAGCACAATCAAAACTCCGAAAAGTAAATTTTAACATAAAAAATACTCTTAAAACTAAAAGTTATGGGTGGCATATTCCTCCTACAATGTCGTAAACACAAATGAATAAAAATGTTGACTTCCATCATTGTTAATAACTTTTTGAATTTCTATCCAATAATACTATTGTCCTTTTAACATATTTTATATAGAAATCACTCAAAACTTTTTAATATAAGATCACAAATAAGGAAATATCAAGGAAAGAATATTTATTTTAAAGTATCATCAACATTGTCATATAAAACTCTTTCAAGATTTATTTAATGGAGTAAATTTTTAGTCCCAGAGTGTTTGGGGTGATGTTATGAAACTTTATTACCTGCATTCTCCTTCTCCTATTTATCAAACACAAAAATTTAGTACAAAATTGTGTTTGTATTATGATATAATTGGTGGTTTTTTTAATTAAATTATCAGAAAAATATATAATATAATGATGTCTTAATAGGGCATTTTCTCAATACCATTATTATGTAGACTATTATTGTAGAAGTGAATAGTTTTTTTATATTTGTTGTAGAAGATCTTCGGTTCTCGATTTTGGTATGATTACTTGTAATTGTAGTTGACACTTAATTTATTTATTAATCAATCCAAAAATAATATATAATAATAATAATAATAAATTCATTACTTTTTATTTTATAGTGTTTACTTATTCATATCAATCATACTAAACTTCTACTCACACCCGTAGTTATAATGGACTCAAATAGTTCTTAATGTCTTATTAATTATGATTTAAAGACTGTTTATCATGTGATATTTTTTAATTACATAATTATACTCTAATTAGTTAGTATGTGCTTATCAAAAATATTTTCAAGATCTGAGATTCCAAAACGAAGATATCCACGTCTATGGTAATACATAAAGAATCTTATATCTATATATTTAATTGAATTCATGACATCAAGGTTTCTCAAGCAATTAAAATGATTCACACTATTAGCTTAATCATACAAAATTTGTGTCCTTTTTAAAAAAAAAGTAAATTTTTGTATATTTACATATAATTGTATCCAATTGATCTAAATCAGTTCAAATTTTAAAATATTTATCGAAAAACTCAATTAATAAAAAATTATTGGTTCAAATTTTATTTGCTGCCAAATCTAACACTCGTCAACAAAATCATGTTTCAGATTCATCTTCTTCACAAAAGAGGTGTTTTGTGGCTGATGATAACTATGAACACCACAAAGTATATTCTAAGATTATCCCAATCATTTCTCATCTATTATTACTCATCTTAAAACACGTAGGGAGATACGAACTTTAAAACAAGTCAATTTTAAAAATAATTTAATTAAAACAATTAACATTATTCTCAAACATCTAACCAATAGTAGAATTAATAACATTTCATAATTTATTTATTCTAAAAGTAACCTAAAATTAAGTTAAATAAACAAACTACTATTTTAGTTATAACATAATAAAAACTAAAATACCTACACTGCACAAATGACTGAGTCGGACAGAACCGTGAATTGAATCCTCTGCCGCAGATTTCCCATCAATAATCACGTCCACACCGCACAAAGAAACGGACAGAGAAACAAACAAACCCTTCCATCACACACTTGGGACCCCAAACTCTCACAATTTTAAACACAGAATCCTCAAATAAACAAACACATCACAGAGGTCACACACATAAACCAGTTTGTTCTACACTGTCACTTCCAACCAAATCTTAAACCTGGAACCCTCTTCAACCTTCTCAGAATCAAACAACACTCACATAATAAATAATAAAAATTTAATTTTTTTTAGAAAAAAACCCACAATACACTCTTCTAGATCCCTACCCCTTCTCTCCTCTCTAGTATATATTCTTTCTTTCACCATTCCCATCTTTTGTTCCACTCCATCGTGAAACAAAGGGTACCCATTAACCTCTTTTCTCTTGTTCACCCTTTCATTTCTACAATAATCATGTGGGAATCATAAATGTGAAAGCTTTTCTTTCTTTTCTTTCAAAGTTTGGTTTTTTATGTTCTGGGTGGGGGTTGGTTTTTTCACCACCATTTGGCAAGAAAATAAGCAAGAACAGTAGCCATTGTTCCTTTTCATTGGGAAATTAAATTCTGAATCCCCGAAACCATGATTTACGCTGTTTCTTCCCAGAACCCATTGGTGTGGAACGTGCCAAGATTCCAAAAACATGGCGCAAAACTTTCTCTGCCACGTGTGGTTTGTTTCCTTAACCACAGCAACCCCACCGGTGGCGCCGTCAATGAGAGGCCCACATTGGCGGTGATGACGAGGCGCGTGGTGGTTAAGGAGAGGTACGAGGAGAAAGAGAGGGAGGATGTTGGGAACAGGCAAATGATGCTGCTGTGTGGGTTGGGTTATTGGGTGCAAGGTTTCAGGTGTTTTCCGTGGCTGGCTCTGAACTTTCACATGGCTACCAACCTCAGCTTGCACCCCTCCACGTTGCAGCTGGTGCAGAACACTGCCAACCTCCCCATGGTGGCTAAGCCACTCTATGGAATCCTTTCGGATGCCTTCTACATCAATGGGGAACGCAGAATTCCTTATCTTGCCATGGGGGGTATGGTTAACCATCATGTCTTTATGTTTGACATAGAAATCCTTTTTGATAGTGTTACCAATTATCCACTAGTTTTTATGATGACTGTTATCACCTAGAAATCCTGGTTAGATACCGTAATGATTGAGTACAAGACCTTGTTTTAAGAGGATTGAGTTGAGTTCTTCTCATATCAGTAACTTGTTGGCATGTTTTGTTGTTTGTACTTGTTTTTGGATATAGTAATTTAGATACACTTGCTTAAATGCCTTACCAGAATTTTTGAGTTTCATTTAGATTAGGAAATTGAAATTGTAACTCAGTTTGGAAGAGGGTAGAAACAAAACAACATTAAGGTGGTGTTTGTTTTTGTAGAACAGAGTTGGCAACACTTTTTTTTTTTTTTTTTGAAAAAGAC
>Ga0099824_1010417_pt1 | contig 10960 bp, 12 predicted proteins | sample SiratrowhiteBW_FD_76837 | JGI IMG/M metagenome (GOLD analysis project Ga0099824, IMG submission 76837) | Root nodule microbial communities of legume samples collected from California, USA - Siratro white BW | ecosystem: Host-associated > Plants > Roots > Nodule | place: USA: California... | reverse complement strand
TTTTTTTTTTTTTTTCTTTTTTTTTTTTTTTTTTTTTTTTTTTTTTCATTTTCATCCTTAAACATATCAGCTTAATTCCGCCAATAAAAATTAAAAAAAAAAAGGTTTATTTTAGAGATTTAAATCAAACTCTAAAAAAATTTCAGAAACTTTGAATTCACATTTATTCTGCATACATAAATGCAAAATTGTTAACTGAAAGGGTAAAATTGAAACATTACTTTGCCAGCTTCTTCACACAAAGTACAGTTGCGAACCATCATCCAATTGCAGCACTAGAAGTGAAAGGATTCTTAAAGAAACTGAGAACAAAGGGATTCTACTCAAAGACTTTGTGATTGTGAACCTTAATGGCACAGACAACTTCACCTCCATTGGAGAGGCTGTTGCAGCTGCACCAGATGATTTAAAGCCAGATGATGGCTATTTCCTTATCTATGCAAAAGAAGGATTCTATGAGGAATATGTCACTGTTCCCTCTCACAAGAAGAATATCTTGCTTATTGGTGATGGTATCAACAAGACCTGCATCACAGGAAACCATAGTGTGGTAGATGGCTGGACCACTTTCAATTCTTCAACCTTTGGTAAGTAAATTAATATTTTGGAAGCTCAATATAGTGCTAAAAGGTCATAGAGAACACATTTTCAATAGTTAAATGATAGGGAACAAAGTTATATCATACATAGCTTCACATAAATAGAAATTACAGGCTGATTTTAACTCAAGAAGCTGATTTTAACTCAAGAAACTAATTTTACCTATAGGTTAGTGAATTTGTTTTCTTTTCAAATTAATGATCATGATCAGTATTTCTTCTTCAACGAATTTGATGAGATGCAACGTTTTATATGTTGAATGCAGCCGTTTCTGGACAAAGATTTGTTGCTGTGGATGTTACATTCAGAAACACTGCTGGCCCTCAGAAACACCAAGCAGTGGCTGTGAGGAACAATGCAGATCTCTCTACATTCTACCGTTGCAGTTTTGAAGGATATCAAGACACTCTCTATGTCCACTCTCTCAGGCAGTTCTATAGAGAATGCGACATTTATGGCACTGTGGATTTCATTTTTGGAAATGCTGCTGTGGTGTTCCAGAGCTGTAACATCTATGCCAGAAAACCAATGCCAAATCAGAAGAATGCTGTCACAGCACAAGGGAGAACTGACCCCAATCAAAACACTGGAATTTCAATACAGAATTGCAGGATTGAGGCTGCACCTGACTTGGCTGCAGACTTGAAATCAACTGAGAATTACTTGGGCAGGCCATGGAAACTGTACTCGAGGACAGTGTACATGCAGTCATATATTGGAGAACTAATTCAATCTGGTGGATGGTTAGAGTGGAATGGCACAAATGGATTAGACACCCTCTTTTATGGTGAGTTCAATAACTCTGGACCTGGTTCTGATACAACCAAGAGGGTAAAATGGAATGGTTACAATATACTGAACCCTACACAAGCTTGGAACTTTACTGTGTGTAACTTTACCTTGGGGAATACATGGCTTCCAGATACAGATATACCCTACTCTGAAGGACTTTAGATTAGGTAACTGAATTCAATTGTATGGAAACAATAAATTTCATTCACTATTGGTTAATTAGAATGTGATGTAATGTAAGTTTTATGTGTTGAAAGAGCTTACAAAAGGGAAGAGGGTCATGTGTTGAAATGTTTGGATCAAATACAAAATTTTTTATCTTGGGATAAAGTTACCATTGTTTATTATTCAGAGGAATTTGAATTTTTGGTTCTATACCTAGGTTGTCATATTAGGTTAGTTAATAATCTGACATGAATACCATTAACATGGGACAGCAAAGTGATAGACCCTTTTGCTTCATTTTATTTTCATATATGAATCTTCAAGTCAAAGTTTTTTTCCAACTCAATCAAATACTTGAATGTATGACACAGTATGGTCTATGACTACCCTTGCATCTATATACAGCCATTTCAATGCGTGAGTAGTTGCAAGCACGTTCAAGAAAAAGAGGCCTAATACAAAGAAAAATAAAGAGATTGGTGCAAATATAGTATCAAATGAGTACTCATAAGAGGTGTAATGCCTCTGATAGGTTCCAAGATCTTCAAAAGTAGCCTCAAATTAAATTAATCTGTATATAGAGTCAAATAATAATAAAAGCAAAAGAAAAAAATGGGAAATTTGAAAATATTACAGAAAGATTTTGCATAATATATTGTATTATATATGTGTATCAAAGTGATCACATAGAAGATTTAAAGGCGGCACCAGAAGCTGGAATCCATTTCTGCCCTGAAATAAAACTCTTGACAGTAAACTTGCTCGCTTGTTTAAGTGTCATGGTTTTCAAACCCTTCCACTTCACCCTATTTTCGGTTGAAGCTCCAGGTCCAACATTCTGAAATTCTGCATAAAATATGGTATCTGGTGCTGAGTTCCCTACCCATGGTAACCATCCATTGGGGTTAATGAAACTCCCCAATGTGGATTGCATAAACACTGTGGTTGAGTAGTTCTTCCAGGGTCTTCCAAGGTATGTCTGCACAGAACTCAAGTCCCCAAAGGGTGAAATGCTGCAATTTTGAATTGAAATTCCTGTGTTCATGTTGGGGTCAGTTTTGCCCTGTGCTGTTATGGTGTTCTGCTGACCCTGCATAGGCACCCTTGGCAAAATGTTGCAGTTTTGGAGGACAACTGCTGAATTACCAAAAATGAAATCAACTGTGCCATAAATGTTGCATTCCCTGTAGAATTGGCGGTTGGAATGAGCATAGAGACTGTCCTGAAATCCATCAATTTGACACCTATAGTAAACTGCTTGATCAGCAGTGTTCATCAGTGCCACTGCCTGGTGCTTCTGTGGACCAGCTGTGTTGCGAAATCCCATGTCCCTTGCTATGAAATTCTTCCCAAACACAGCTAAATTGCACCAAAGAAAAGAAATAAAGTATGTTACCACATGCAAAAATATAGACTACTATCAGAAGAGTGCCTTTTAGTCCCTTCTCAGAAACTAAGAGTACATGATGCATTTATAATTTTACAAAACAAAGTAACAAAAACCTTATATTATTAAATGAGATCATTTGTATAATCACATGACATAATTTAACTCAATTAGGAGAAGAGGGCTGAGTTAGGCACTCAGCACCAGACAAAACTTTTCTATGTATAGAACATCGTGTTTTCAAAAATAGAAATGAATAAATTTTAATTTTGTACTAGTTTAGAAAAACGTCCTTTCAGGATCTAAAATCATGTTTAGGGTACTCTATTTAATGAAAAGTGTTATTACATACCAAATGTTGCTGATGAAAATGTTGGGTTGCCATCCACAAAGTTAAGTCTTCCAGATACAATGGTGGCGTTCATACCATCACCAATGATCATGACATTCCATTTGGTCTTCTCCACCCTCACATTTTCATTGTAGATCCCCTTCTTCACATAGATCACAGTCCTCTTGTCACTCTTTTCAGGGACATGTTTAAGTGCTGCAGTGATTGTTTTAAAATTTCCGCTGCCATCTTTTGCTACAACAATATTAGCTTTCTTCTTCAAATTATCAGCTTGAAGCATCTTACGATCTTTGGAATGAAGCCACTTTGGTTCTTCATCTTGGTGTGGCAAAGTACTCAACAAGCGCCTTAGTTTCACAGCGCTTGCAGCTTTGTCAAGCCATGTAACGATGGCAAGACTGTTACTGGTAAACTCTGTTGAATTTTTCAAATTGTTGAATACACTGCTCTTCAATGCTTCTTCTGCCTCTCCAAAACCATCGATGCAAGTTTCCTGATAAGTACCTGTTTCACAAGTAGCACAAGGATAAACAATGATCTTCAAATATTCAGTAATACTTTTTTTTTTTTTTTTTCTTTTAGAAGGATAAATGTATGTCCTAATATCCTTTTGATGCTGAAATTCCAATAACAATAGAAGAAAGAAGATGAGAAGCATCAAGCATTGGTCTGATGGAGTTCTTATAAACTGATAAAAACTTAAAGCCATCAAATGTAGGAGCATGTGCACTTAACATTTTTACATAAAAATGAGAATACTAAATTTAGATCATTCAATAATATTTAGATGGTTAAGATTTAGTATAATATAACTATGTAAAAGGCCTATATCACTTTTAAAAGACTCATTACTTATTTTTTCTAATTTAACAGGCCAAAAACAACATTTTTCTCAAAGAAACTAAACAGGCAAAAGGGGTTAAAAATAAAAGTTAATCACATACAAACAAAGAAAAAAAAAAAAAAAAATTCTAGAATCAAAATATAAGTTATAGTAATGACTCAAGATGGCATGCAAATATAAACAAGCATCAATGCTTATATACCTGCAGCACTCAACCAAGTTCTGAGATCTTCCAACACGTCAACCAAGGAAAACTTGCCCCCAGAAGCCAAAGAGCTGTTCAAATGATCAACCGCAAGACCCAGAAGATCCTTGCAGTTCTTAAGATCTTCCATGGTCCTGTTATCAACATTGAAGCCACTGAACCCTCCCTTCTCAGAGAAATACTCAACAGCCTTAGAAGCCTCACCTAAGGCCACATTTATGGACAACAAGAACAAGTCCTCAGGTCGAACCTGACCGGAGGGTGCAAGAGAACCAAGGCTGCTGTAGCAGGCTTCCTTGTAGAGTGTCACATCACAAACAGCCTTCACTGAGTTGGAAACAGAAGGAGCATTATCATTTGAGTTGTGGTTGTTGTTATGAGCAACTGTTCCAAACACTGCAGCAAACACAACTCCTATGAGGACTATTGTGGACAAGGCTATGATGGTGATTCTCTTTCGGGTTTTGCGTCGAACTTCGAGCATGGCTTGCTCTGATTCATCAACTTTGCCGTAAGATTTGAAGGAAGACATGGTTAATGCTATAGCTAGTTTATGCTGATTTTATGTTGTGAATATAGTTTTGTGAAAGTGTGTGTGTATATATATGAGTTGAAGTTATGTATTTTTTTGATGAGTATATATGTAAGAATATTTATATGCATGAGTTGAAGTTAGGTTGAGCTTAACGCGGTTTACGTGCAAGGCACTAACCTTTTTGTAGCATGTTGAAGTTGAATGGAGTGGCTGGCATGTTGCACAAATATATGTTAATTTTATAATAGAAAAAAGTGTTTTTTCGTTTTTATATTTAAAGTTTTGGTCAAACATTATTTTGATCTTTATATTTTTAAGTTGTTGACTTTAATTTTCTAATTTTTAAAGGTAAACGATTTTTTTTCTTTTATCATTTTGTGATGGTTAAAATCTGCAGCTAAATCTGAAGTTTTGGTATATAATTTAATTAAAGGACTTATTTTATTAACTAAGTGGAGGAAAATAACTTTCATATTTTATTCAGGCTAAGTCTTATTTTTCGTTTCCTCAGGTCTTAAGATAAAATAGTAGATGGTTCACAAGAGAATATATATATATATATTATTGAATTATATCCTAAAATTATAGTTATAGGTTAATTTAGTGTTCGTTTTCAGAAAATAACAATTAAATTATTTATGAATTAAAATTGGTATCTCCAGTTAATTTAATATTAAAATAAACTTTTATACAATATTACATAAAAAATAAATAAATGCAACGAAAATAAATAATAAATTATGTCTACCAAATTTTTGATTTTTCAATTCCGAAAAGGTTTGGTATTAATATTAAACTAGATAAGATCTTATCTTCACTACAAGTATTTTAATGTTTTCTTGAAATTAATATGATTCAAGTTAACACTAATAGGATTTAAGAATTAAATATGATTTGACAGACTCAAGAACTTAAAAGAGAATGACAAATTACCTTGCATTAAAAATGGGTTCGAAATCCATTTTTCAATAACACCTCTATTGATGGTTATGAATATCTTCATGTTTGGTTGATCCTTTGATTCTTGATACATTTGATATGATTCTTGAAAGGTGTAGAGGACCTAGATCAACTCCTTAGAGGATGGATAACAAAATTCAACCAATGGAAGAATGGCGCAACAATGACAGCAATAACAAGTATAAGCATTCAACATTTATGAAATGAAGAAAAGAAATAACAAGACAATGTAAAATGAAACTAAAAATGTATTAAAGGAAAGAAGAGTGGAAGAACATGTCATCTTAGGGGAAGAATCTTCGAGGATAAGTGCATCAAAAGTCACTACTGGAGAGAGTTTCTCAAAATAAGAACTCAAGAACAAAAATAAAGAAGACACTCTCAACTTTCAAGAAAACTACAAAAGCAATCACTACAAAAAATTCTCAATTTACCTACGAATTATTAAATATAATTTTTTATCCATAGGTAAGTTTAACATTACCTACAAATCTATTTCATATAGATTTTATCTACGACTTTTATCTAAGAAAAAATCTGTAAGTAATTACATAAGGATTCTAATCCATAGGTAAATTTGACATTACCTACAAATTTTACCTACAGATTTGTCGGAAAATCTATGAGTAATTACATACGGATTCAAATTCGTATATAATTACGTACCTATCTAAATTCGTACGTAACTATTATTATTATTATTATTATTATTAGCATTATGTAATTAATAATATTATTTTTATTATATTTAATATTAGTTCTATTAATTTTAGTATTATTGTTATTATTAACATTATTAATATTACTAATATCGTTAATAATAATAATATTATTATAATTATTATTTATGTGGTTAATAATATTATTATCATTACTATTTTTAGTATTAATATTAATTTTATTAATATTATATTTTTTGTATTATTGTTAATATTATTTTTGTTAATCTTATTATTATTATTAATTATAATTTTAGTAATATTAATACTTTTGGTATTAATATTATTAATATTATAATAAATATTATTATCAATATGATTAATTTTATTATTATACTTCCTAATAATAATAATTATAATTAAAATAATAATAATAAATATATAATCACAAAGTTAAAATTGATATAATGATTGAAGTTAAGCTTGAATTCCTTTAAAAAATGATTTGTGAATGACTCAATTGAAAAATATAATATTTTTTAATATGTCATTTAATTTTTTTATTAATTGGGTGGTGTGGTTGTTATTGTATATAGTTTTGTGGTTAACAAAATAGGTAGATTTTATTCTTAGATGAAGATAGATAACAAGGTTTATTTGTGGACATCCAATAACAGAAGGTATCCGAAGATCCTAAACTTACAATTAAATTGCTTACATTTGGTCATTATATTTAGGATTTTATTTTAGTTTGTTAGTCGGTTTCGTTTATTATCATCCAACAATAAAAATTACACGTTATATTAACCACAAAACAACACCATCTAAAGTTAACACATATTAGACCAAGAAGATTTAAAAGCGATTCAAGAAAATTTGAAACTTACCTAAGCCAAAAATTAAATTACAAAATCAACAACTCATTCGAATCAATTTAAATAGAAAAAAAGACCTCCAGTAAGTGTTTACTTAATTTAGCACACTTTTTTTCCATTCACCTGGAAGCTAACAAGAATGGTAGTCACAAGGGTTTACAACATATGAAACCTCTTTATTTCAAAATCAAACAAAAAAAGTGACAATAACATTTATGCATCTGAATACACTACATACTTAGTTTTGTGTAGCCACTTATTTACTTAGGAATTTTATATCGATGCAATATTTTAAATCATAAATGATAGACCTGATCCACCGAATTTTTCTTCGATAATTTTAGACAGTTTTTCTGTCATGGAAGGAGAAAAATGATTTACCCAATCTCTCGTTTCTCCTTTCCGAAAAAAGTACTTTTTCTCGAGAAATTGGTATATTATTCCATTTTTGTTCACTTTCAAGTTCTTCATCTTCTCAAAGCTACACAGCTTGATTATGCTTTCAATCACTTTGTTGTTTTCTTCCTCTTGAGTGAAAGGAAAACCCAAATAATCAGCAATTCTTTTCACTTGAAAAGTGACATCCTCTTTAAGATCTTCATACTTCAAAAACAAAACCTTACTTGGTTTGGCTATGCTCTCCTTCCAATACCCTAGCATATGACTCCACCATGGACCAAACTCAATTATCCCATTGCAATACATTTCAAAAGCTTCCTCAACTTTTAATGTGGACAAAGGCTCTAGCTTAATCTTATCAAAGTAAGTACTTGCTGAAACAAAAGTGTCAAAAGGGTTCCTACAAATATAAATTATCTTACAATTAGACTCCATGATGGATTTGGCTAAGGAAGGAAATGGAACATGAGTTCCAAAAATTCTTGGTTCAATCTTTGGGCAATCCACGTCACCACGATACATAAATTCAACAGCAGGCACAAGTTCATGAGGATTGGAAGTAAGCAAAGGATGGTTATCTATGGAGGAGAAGCATTGGCGTTTGACAATGGCAAAAGTAATGGCTTTCAACCAAGTTGTTCCTGATTTTGGAAAACTAGCAACAATAATATCACTATCTTTTGCCTCAAACTGCTTTTGAAAAATGTTTACCTCTTTTATAAGAATTGAAGGACACCAAAATTCTTGAAATAGATAGAGCTCGGGGATTGCCCAACCCTTCTCTCTCGGAAGAGAAAGAATTAATTTCTCTTCTTCATTGGCTTGTTGCCCTTCCATTGCCATTGAAAAGATTCAACAGGAAAAACCTTAAAAAATTTGCAAATTTCTAACAAGGATTAGGGTTTAGATAGCTAGAATGTGATCATACTTCGAAGTATCGGACGAGAATTTGGTCACTAGGCGATGTCTTTTATAGCAATATAAGTTGAAGAAATTATAAATTTGTGAGCACAAAATTTTGCTACTGTAGCACCACGTGCAGGTCGAAGAAATTATAATGCTTTCTGACAAATGTAATCAATGGCTGACATGTTATGGCACAGAGTCATCTTTTTATGATACTATTCGACATCGATCCATTCAGATTATTTTAGCTTGTGGTTCAGAATAATTGACCCAGTTATAGAAACCTAACAGTGTGACTGCTATCCCAAATTGGAACAACTAGCTTTTTTTTTTCTTTTTTTATCAATAGTTGATAAGTTATGGACCATTTTATTTGTTCGTTTTCTAGGAAAAAGTTATTACATACCTTAATTTTGTCTCTGATTTTAATTAAAATTGTTTATTTGAATTTCATCTTATGAAAAACCATAACGTTTTTTGAATGAGATGTTGATGAGCTAAAATTTTTGTCTTCTATAGGGGAAGAGAGTTGTAAATGGAATATGAGGTAGTGAGTGAGGATGTTGATTCCACCTAATAAGGAAGGTGTCTATTCTCTTGTCAAGGACGAATAAATGCTAACAACAAGAATGTCTGTCCAAGTACATGTTCATGTCTGTAGTACAATAATTGTGAAGTTTCATGTACGATAATATTTTTAGTTTGTTTATTGATTTAGAATTTTAAAATTTTTAATTTTTTTTTATTAATCATGTCGTTGTCCTTGATACTATTTTTCTCTTAATTTTTGTCAATACCACATTTTTAATTAATGCTATTTTGGATAAAAAAATTAATATACCAGAAATATTATATATTGAATTTTATAAATAAACAAGTATCACTTCTAATTAGGGTTATATATAACACTAGTAGAAAGTGTATTATATCTAGACTAAAATGTAAACAAAAATACTAAATTAAATGATGTTTTATTTAATTTCTCATGCAAATGATTTGGTATGAGTGAGAATTAAATGATAATCCACATGCAAATGATGTTTTTACACTGAAATAAGTAAGACACTCTTATAAGCCTTATCCTTTAACATAAAAGATACGTAGAATACTACCTGTAGCAAATAATAACTATTATTATTTTTATATTTATCACATCGATAACAAATTAAAATGTTATCAAGTTTTATACTATTATATTTTTGACAGTTACGTATTTGAAAAGTTATGTAACTTATAACGTGTAAGAAGTAAAAGGTAATTTTATTTCGTAATGGATAAAAAACACACTAAGGGACAATTTCATCTATTCCTAAATAGGTTAGGTTCTTATAGTAATAATTATCAGATAAATCATTTAAAAGGTTATATCAGAAAAGTATGTTTTGATGTGAAAGGGTCAAAACAGTCTAAATATACTTTTATTTTTAATTTTAATGATTAATATGATAGATTCAGGATTATATAGATTATAGTTTTTCATCAATTTCATCAAAAAGCTTAAACTTGATTCTAAATATTAGTATAAAAGTAATTATCATATCATTAATAATTTTTTTTGACTTATGTTTTCGTAATATTTTTATATTTATCATATGTATTTTAATTTAAATAAGATCATTTATATGTAGAATATATTATTGAGTGACTAACCAGCTTAGCTTATGAGGTTAATACTACAGTTTGAACAATAAGTTCCATTATTTTGATGATATATAGGAAGATAGTATGACGTAGAGAAAGGAATATCGGTTTAGTTTGAATCAATCCTCTCCCAATGAGTAAATCTTTTATTTTGCACACAAGGGTTAACACATTAATTCCATGTGTTTATTATATATTATTTTCCTTACTAATAAAAGAAATTTACTTAATTCATTTTTTAATTCATTATTTACTCAATGAATTTTTTGTTACTTAGTTTTAGTTACTTTGACTAAACTTTAAACCTTTTTTAAACCAATTTCTTAATTCTTTTTATTTCTCTTCTTGTAGAGAACTAATTAACTATTTTCATATGTAACTGCGTACTTATTTTAGCTATTGCGTTATATATACACAATTATAGTAATTTAATTGTTCTTGAATTTTAGAATGTTGCAAAGTGGATTACATTTTCAGGTGATTTTAGTAACCTTAGTTATAAAACCTCCAATAAAATTAAAAAAACAATATTTTAGTGCTTCAAATCTTCTTTACAAAAATATATATAATATAGATAACCAACAAAATTTCTAATTAAATAAAATAAAAATAACAACTTCAGTTTTATATATATATATAT
>Ga0099824_1010412_pt1 | contig 10964 bp, 5 predicted proteins | sample SiratrowhiteBW_FD_76837 | JGI IMG/M metagenome (GOLD analysis project Ga0099824, IMG submission 76837) | Root nodule microbial communities of legume samples collected from California, USA - Siratro white BW | ecosystem: Host-associated > Plants > Roots > Nodule | place: USA: California... | reverse complement strand
TGGAGTATTCTTTTCTTTTACTTTAATAGATGAGGAGGCACTTAGATTGCCTAGGTTGAATTTGATCCACTCTCATACTATACAATACTAACAATTGGAAAGTGTTGAAAAAAATTAAAAATATGAATTTCAGTTAACATTTTGAATTATAAATTAAAAAAAATATACAATACGTGTTGCCTAATTTCAGTTTTCAATCATATATTGAAAAACATATTATGTAATTAAACTAATGCTACCTTTAATTGCTTCCAATTTCAATTTCCAATTATAAATTATAAAAACATATTATACAATTAAATTTCTACTACCCTAAACAGAAAAGAATAAAAAAATAATGCGTGGTCATAAACCTAATTTTAGAGAGCACTAAGTTGCTACGAACAAAGAGAACCACCATGAGAATGGCACAAACGGCAGCAACGTCACAAGCTAAGAGAACCACCATGTGAATGACAAGACAATAACAACATCAAGATGTGACAACAACAACAACAGTGTCACGAACAGAGAGAACAATAGCCCCTTGTGAACAGAGATAACCACGAAAGCTTCCATGAAAAGAGTGAATGGTGTCATCAACATTCCATGAGCAATAGATGAGGACAAGAAGGAACCCTAATCGTGGTGAGTCGTTCGCTACCCATTTCTTTTGTTTCCGTATGCAAAACAACACATATTGGCATCGCTCTTATTTTACAAAAGAATACTAACTCTCTAAATCGCCAACTCGGTTGCAAGCTTGAGTTTGGCTAAGCTTACTGAGTTTGGACAAGCCCACCGATTCTGCTCCAAAAATGAGTCTACTTGCAATTCAACTTGGGCAGCAAGTGTGGGAACATAAACTCTACAATTTTTACAAGTTAACACTCAGAGTTTGATAACATGAGTTTGATAGAATGATCAAATTTGTATTGTGAAACTTGTGAAGAATACATATATTACCAATGTATCATACATGATACACAATTGAGAAAATTGACATGACGCAAATCATTGTACACTGCTGCATGCAAGCATAGTAAATTATTTATACTTCAAATTTCAAGTTAATATTGTGGCCCCTCTCTGTTTGACCCAAACCCAATATATAATTTTTAGCTCGATTAGTGAGGCTTTGTTATAAGACCATTGAAATGACATGGGGCAAAAACATACCTTACATACAAGTCACAAGTTACCTCAAAGTCAAACAACCAATCTTATAACTTTCAGACTAGCTAGTGAGTAATCTTTGACTTGGGATCAAATGGGGAGGGAATCATGATTTTCCTCACAAATAGGTAGATCATCGATCTTCTACAAGTCTTGTATGTTGGTTTTCTTCAAGTTGTTTTATCACTGACCCAGAATTCAAAACACCAAAACAAAGTTATTTACGACTTCTCAGATTGGGTTTTCACTGGTCAGGATGGGGGAACATGTGCTAGGGCTTCCCTTTACAAACTGAACCAAATAGTCTGCCCTGCTATGACAATGTGCTTTTGGACTCTCATCCTCTTTGCTTTGTCATTGATTGGTCGGCTTTGTGTTTTATTGGGTGAAAACCTCTACATTTTTCTGCACAACATTTCTTGTTTGGCTAAGAGCTACATGGGTGTTGGATTTTCGCTTTGGTTATTGGATAGTGATGTGTTGTTGGGTTGTTCAACATAGGGGTGTCTAAGAAAGTAGATTTTGGTCTAGCTCAACTCTATAGAACCAACTTACAAGGTAAGTTTTGCACCTCGTATCGAATATAATTTGGTCATATGTCTAATTGATGTAATATCTCCAACACACCTCAACATTCCAAGAACAAGACATCTCGAGCTTGGGATTGAATATTTGTGAATGGTACGATAATGACATCATAATAGGTGGCATGATAGCCCAACAAACCTTAAATAAGACAAACTTTGATATCATGTTAGAAAGTGAATTTAGGTCTAACACAAGCTACAAAAAACTAGTTGGCAAGGTGAGATTTGCACCCACTTAAATACTGTAATTTAGTCTTATCTCAATTCTGAATCTCCAACAGGGTGCTTGGGTGTTGGGGAGTTTTGGGGCACTCTTGGGTTGTTCTATGTTCTCTATGTGTTGGTGATTGCCAAAGGAGTGCTTCAAATGTCCCTGTCATTTTGAAATGACTTGAAACACAATAGCAATGGCAACAAACCCAAAAGGTTTGTTCAAGTGGGGGAAGCAAACCCCTTGAAACTAGTAATGGATTAAAGATTGATGTGCCATGGAAGCATTGTGTTCCAGATAATCAAAATGCATAAATAAAGTGTAAATTCTGTGAAAAGGTGCTTACCAGAGGTATTATTGATTGAAGATCATTGCCAAGAACTTTGAAGGAAGTTAGAGCATGTAGAGTTGTTCCTAAAGATGTTAAGAAACTAATATGGGACATTTTTCTCAATTGCAGCAAAATCTGAATAAAAAGTTGCAGTTCAATAAATAAGAAGGGGGTTGTAGCATAGCATTGCTAAAATCTCATTCTTATTTTTCCTCTTTAGTGCTTTTCCACATCGACCAATTGCTTCTTCCTCACTAGGGTTTAGGGATCAAAAAGTTGACCTAATCTTCCTCCCAAAATGCAAAGAATCTTGACAAACCCCAAAAGGAAGGTCCCATCCTCAAACCATCAAGAAATATAGAATATGACACATTTTCCCAATATTTCAAAATGAAAAGATAGTTAATTAAAAAACAAAGTCTAGTCTTCCCTCACATTTTTCTCTCAGACAGAATTCTCCATTGTGCAATGTTTGAGGAAAGCAGGGTTTTTTGAGAAAACGGAGCTCTCTCACTATGACAATCATGTTGCTATAGCAATGGAAATATGATGATGACTTAAGAGAAACGGATGATAGAAGCATCTTCTCTTCCACTATGAAGAGGATTTTGCAGGCTCTGATTGAGGCAAGAAATGACATTCAACTTGTGATAAACTTCTCTCTTGATTTGGGTGAGTTTCAACGCCTAATTATTCTCTATTTATATTTATTTGTCATGGGTACTCTCACATAATAGTTTCAACTTGTAAGTGAACTTCAACCCTAATTCAACCTCAAAAATCAACTTATAAAGTGACGTTTAACTCACTTTTATTCCTTAATTTAACCATATTTTTAGTCGATATAAAATCTCTAGCATATATATATATATGGCAACCATATGCAATAACATCATCCACCATATGTATATGGTAGACTTTTCGTTCACCAGCATAGGTTGTTATCCACCATACTGAATCAAGCTGGTCATGGAGTTCATTCATGATAAGATGGACAGAGTTAAGGAGAATATAGAATGTCTCTTTTAGCTCCTATATATGCTTATACAGATGCCATTTGTAATATCTTTTATTCCTACAACTATCATTTTTTATTCCTTTTATAGGAAATAACAGCGATTAAAAAATTACGTACAAGAACTAAAACTGACGTTTTCAAGTACGGCGACTAAAAGGGAAAGTTCTGGGACCAAATAACTAATTAATCCTAACTAAAATATAACAAACCATTACTTATGCGAATTCAACAAAATTATTAATGTATATTTCTCTACGCTAGCACATTGCAAATTTATCAGTAAGTAAATTTGCTCAAACCATAACAAATGCACACTTTAATCCTAACATACTCTAACAAATGCAACCCAACAACAATTAAAACCTCAAATGACTACAACATGATAAAACATTACTTATACTTAGTCAACCAAAACTGTTCATGTATCATTCTTACGCAGTCTAAAGTTAGTAACAACAAATTGCACCTAAAAAATAACAATTTCTAGAACACAATACAACGGAATTCCATAGCGAGAAGACGCAAACCTCAAATGACGAAAAACGGCGGCGGCAACCGCCCCGGACCGCGGAAACTGCCAGCCACTCCACACGTGGATAGGAAGGTACACGTCAACCAGCAGCACAACCCTAGACGCCTCGACGCACACCACGCGTGCGTCGATTTTCGTGCACTTGCGGGTGACCATAGCGTGGAGCTGGTGAACCACGCTCATGCTCCCGTTCACCATCCCAACGCTATGCGTCCTCTTGGTTTTCGATCCTCCGCCGCCGCATTGCGACGAATTCAACACGGGAGACAAAACGACGCCGGTTTGGGAGCGGAACCCGACGTCACCGCCATCGCTGAAGACTTCGTAGCGCTCGGCGAAGGCTGGATTGGAGTCTGGGTGACTGACTGTGAGAACCGCACAGAGGAAACCGCAGAGCTTGTGGTCGGCGAAGGACGTGTCGCTGGACATTGTGGGAAGGAACCGGAGAGTGTAAACTAGGGCATGGAATGCAGTGATTCAAGATTTGCACAGAAGACCACAACTTCAGAAAATAAATAAAGAGAAGAAGAAAAAAATCTGAGGAAAGAAAGAACAGAGAAGAGGGTGGAATCGTCCACGGATTAGAACTCAGTTTTTGAAAACGTGGGGAATAAGAAAATATTACTGTGAACAGAAATGATAAAACGACGTAGTTTCAGGGGTTTATGCTGTTACCTGGCGCGAAGCGGTAGTTGGTTATAGATGCAAGTAAAATCATGGCATTAATTGGTTTTCTTAATCGAGAATATTATAGAAAATAATGAAATTGAATTATTTTTAAAACTTAAAAGAATAGTCTTTGTTTTGGATTGGAAAGGGATGAAAAGAAAGAATAGAAAATGAGATTATTTGGAATGAGGAAAATGTCTAGAAAATAAAAGAACTTATTTTAGATTTGAGTGACGTGACAGAATAATTATTTTATATTAATGAGAAAATTATTTATAAAATAAATTTAACGTAATAAATTTGATTGATGTGATACAATATTTTATATTGATATATTAAGAAAATTATTTATAAAATACAATTTAGTGTAAAAAGTAAATTTTTAAAAATGTAAATTAAAGTTAAACTAAAATTAAAATACAAAATTATTATAAAATATTGAAAGTAAGAAAAATATATTTCATAATAAAAATATGTTAAAATAAATTATTAATATTTAAATTATTTTATTTTATTTCATTAATTATTTTAATATTTTTATTTTAATTAAAGAAAGCACGTTTATATTCATATTTTTAATACATTAATATATTAATATATTAATATATATATATATATATATATATATATATATATATAATTTTATTATATTTATGAATTAAAATATAAAACAATAACACATATATAATTTTTTTGAAAATAATATTAAAAATTATATAATTATTATTTTTCAGAAAAGGTATATTTAATTATTTATTTTATTAAATAAATAAATCAATTATTTTTTTATTTATTATAGGATACAAAAGATCACATAAAAAAAAATTACCAAATAACATACCCTTTTATATAATACTATATATAATTATTAAAATAAAAAATATTATGAAGTTATAAAAAATTCATAAAAAGTAATTACAAAAATAAATATAAATCATTTATAATTTTTTAAGGTAATTTTTATATATTTTATAAGTATTTTTCTTAATTAAAAGTAGTTATTTTAGTTTAAAAAGCGGGTTACTTAAATCGAAAATTTCGTTTATTAATGTTATACAATGTTTATTTCATTATATTAATAAAATATAAATTACTTTTACTTAGGGGAAAAATCCAATTTTATATAAAGAATAAGCTAAGCCAAAAAGAAACACAGAAATGGCTAGAGACAGCGTCCTCACTCGCGTGGCGACCGGAGCCGCCGTGGGCGGTGCTATTGGCGGCGCAGTCGGTGAGATTATAACTCTTATGCTCTGTTTGGTTGCCTCATTTTCAGTAAGCCAAGCACGGCAATCTTTCGCTCTCTTCTTCGGTTAATCGTGTTAATGTTATGCAGGTGCCGTTTATGGGACGTACGATGCAATTAGGTATAAGGTATGTGATTCAATTCCTCTTTATCTAATGAGTGAATTGGAAAAGGCAATTTACCTCTTTTGTAATTTGATTGGGGGCTGTTCTGTTTCAAAGGGCACCGTTGATAATGGTTTAGGTTTTTAATCAATGAAGAGTTGGGGAAAAAAAAGGTTACTTTGTTTTGCTTGAAGGAAATCATATTAGAGCCGGAAGCTATTTCACTGAGAAATCAAGTGTGTTTCTGATTTTTTTTTTTTTTTTAACTTATCTTAACCCTAATTAAGTGTAAAGTTAATGTAATATGAAGCTGCTAATTTAGGGACTTTGCAACTTAGTTAACTAAGTGTCATTATTAAGAGAACAGTTCTGATGAGGAATTTTACTGATTAAGATCAAAGTAAAAGAGAAGGAGAAAGACGAAGAAAGAAAACTTAGGCTTCTATGTTTTTTCTTCTAGTAGGACTGAATCAGAATGTGGGCAAAATGGAAGACTTATTGACTGAATCCCTCTTTCTCTTGACTTGTGTGTGTCCCCATTTCCCCTTTCTAATAATGGCCGTGGTCTCTAAAACAATTCCCCGTCCCAAAGTTTCAATTTGTCATCAAGATGAAATTTAGCATGTGAGAATATCATTTCTTGGTCTACTGGAGCTAGTTTCACATCAGTTCATTACCTGTAATTCAGTTAGATGAAGTTAAATAATGTCTCAAATCCTCAATAACAGTTTTAAATGACTGTTAGACTGTAGTTAGGCTTCCTGTACTATAAATATATACTGTAAGCACAAACTCAGTACCAATTTTATTATTTTTCTCATTTTTCAATCAACAGAAAGTTTTCTAAAATTCTCTCTGGTTTCTCTAAACTCAACATGGTGCAGATCGTAGGAAATCACAATGGCTTCTCTCATTCCACCACCTTCCCTGTCTCTAACCTCTTCTGTGCCACTCACTTTTTCTTGTGCATTTTCTGAGAAACACAATGGAGATGATTTTCTTCTTTGGCTTCAACAAATTGCCAGTTATCAAAGGCCTTAGACTTGTCTTGTTTATCCTAAAACTCCACCTCATCTTCTCACTGAAGATAATTGTGACACGGGTGCTCTTAATTCTGAATACCTAGCTCGGGAACAACAAGACCAGTTATTCTTGTCATGGCTTCAATCTACCTGTTGTAAGCACAAAGTCAGTACCAATTATTTATTTTTCTCATTTTTTAATATACAGAAAATTCTTTAAAATTTCCTTTGTGTTTTCTTTGAACTCAAAAATAACAGTCGTATCATCTAGATTCCTCCAGTAATTTTTTGACATAAATGATTGAAGCTATATTTTATCACCCTTTACAGCAAAGCCCTTTCTTGTTGAGTTCATTTGTATTTCTGTATCAACGTATCTCTTCAACTCCTCCTTGGCTTTCCAAATTACCATCGGTTCTGGCTATTGCAGATTCTATCCCGAACCTTATGTTTGAGTTGATTTCTCCTGGTTTCCTAGAGCGCAATTTATATATTGTTGTTTTGGATGATTGGTAACTTCTAGATGCAACCCTTTTTCCCGGTCTGAAATTTTTCATGTTTTTAATATCCAGTTCCTATTATCTTTTCACATAGCATAACTCATCATCTTTGGTAAAGAATCTACCCAGCACCTCTAAATGTTGCCCTGACTTCTTCCTTCAATCCATTAAGAAAAACACTCCCATAAGATATTTAGGATCAGTACTTGGCGTGGATCTGGTGTAGAGTTCACATTGCTCTTGGTATCCGTGCCAGGTGTTGTGAGGCCCATTGTCATCGGGAAAATGTGAAGATGATAAGTTGATATACCTTTCTTGAAAGATAAAATTCATCTTGTCTTGGGATTTCCTTATAAAGAAACAAATTGCTTACATTGTAAAATTATGCCTATTAGTATTATTTTTATTGTGTTTGGATAGGGAATTTGAAAAGGGCAATTCATTTTTATAGGATATTGAAATGTTATGTTGTTTGGGTAAGTAATTTTAAAAGAAAATAAAATTTTAGAATTTTATGAGAGTAATTGGAGTACTTAAAATTAGAGAATCTGAAATTCTTCATATTCTCAAATTCGTGTATTTTCTCTTCATACTCTCTTCTAAACTCGATTTTGGTTGGGATTTTGCAAACTTGACTAATAATACAAAGACATAGTTGTGGTAACTACATTTTCAATTGATGTTGATTAGAGTGTTTTTCTTTCATCGATACAAATGTTGTTTTTTGTCAAGAGTTTGTTAGGATTATTTTTCTAATGCTAACTAGGGAAACTTTCAACTAATATTAACTAAGATTGTCTTTTGCCAATGTCAAATGAAGGAATTTTTCAGCCGACATCGATCTGAAAAGAGAACTCCAACCAATAGTGTCATAAAATTAATCTTGATCGATGTCAGGTAAATAATTGTGGTCGACATAAACAAAAAACAATCTTACTGGACATATATGAAGAAAAAGCTTCGTCAATGTCAATTGAAAAGAATCTTGATGAATTTTGACTGAAAAATAACAGCAAGAAAGATCGACTCATCATTTTCAAGTTGTAGGTAGTCGACTGTATGCAATTATGATATTAGAAAGTATCTTACTAATTAATTATTTTAGATCCTCACTCCTTTTTGCATTTGTATCTAATATTCAAACTTGGACTACCTGTCATGGAGTGCAATTGCTTGTATTTCTCAGTTTTTCGTAGGGCATTAATCTGCAATTGCTTGTATTTCTCAGTTGATGTAGCTTCCATTGTTTTGTTTCTCATATTTGATGTTGAAACCTTTCAGGTTCCTGGATTCCTCAAGATAAGGCATATTGGACAGACCACTCTTGGGAGTGCAGCTGTATTTAGCCTGTTCCTTGCAGCAGGAACCTTGATCCGATCTCACTAGTTTGTGCAGTCATGGTGGCGTGTTTTCTTACAGTTTTAGCCAGCAAAAAAATGTCTTGTAACCTCACATTATGTAATCTTTTGGGTGTTGGAATTAAATAAAGATTTTGGGTGTTGGAATATATTTATAAGAAACGTATAATTATTTGACATAAAGTTTAAAAATGAATACTCAAATGAATTGGCGTCATCTTTTATGATATATGCAAACATTACGTTATCTATTGTTAATCTTGATATCTAAAATCTACTAATTCCTAATTACGGAATGTTTGCATTTAAAATTATGGTTTAATTACTTATTGTATAAGCATCACTTTTTTGGTCTTCATACTTAATAATTATTTATATAGTGTCTGAACAGTTTAAAGTTTTATTATAGAGTTTTTATTTTGGTCACTGCGAATGTAAGTCACTGGTGTTATAATCCCTTATTGTTAACTATTAATGTTTCAGAGTATCCAATTATGTCTTTTTGTTTATTGAGTCTCTTATCTTTAATACTTTTCCTTAAACTAAAGCATGTATATCACATGAATCAAGGACGTTATCTCAAGTTATTTTGTTAAATGTTTTCATAACAGTGTAATATATAAAGGTAAAATTTATCTTAGCCTTAGATTATGATAGATAAAAGTGTTTATTTGGTTGATAGAAGTACCATCTTGTACACCTAACCTCATTTAATAAGTTTACACTTGACACATGATAAAGATTTGTGGTTTTAAGTATTTCATGTAGGATTTAAATATCATAAATGTTAATTCTATTTTGTAAAAAATGTTTGTTTTAATTGGTTTTATATTAATGAGTCTTGCATTTCTCTTAGAAAGACATTAATTGTCTCTTCACACTAACAGCCATTTTTGAAAGACTAAACCTCAATTATGAGCCATTCTCGAAAGACTAAACCTCAATTATGTATAAATCATTAATCTTGTATAGTCCTACTCCAATTTAGATAAAAGTTTATCTCTCTTAGGTTTAATAAACTATGTTAAGGATTTGAAGAAAAGAGATACCTAATTAAGATTATATGTATACCTTAACCCATAAAGGTTCTTTCACAAATTTGTATACGTTAAAAATGTCTTTAAAAGAAGTGTTCACAACTACAATTATAAATAGTATGTTAAAAATTTGTATCATGAACGAAGTTTCAAACAACGATAAAATCCTAGTTTGTAAATCTAGTATGTTTATAGAACATTGTTATATTTTTTATCTATTTAACAATGTGTTTGGATATCACGACTGAAAATTTGTGAGGAGAGAAAAACGTGAAAAATACATATATCAAAAAATAAAATATGATTTAATTATAAAAATTAAGAAAAATAAATCATCTCTTCTTTCTTTGTAGATGTGCGATGATTTGGACATAAAGATGAATTAATGTAATATAATAATAATAATAATAAAATTATAAATAATAATTATAATAGTAATATTATTAAAAATAATAATTTATTTTTTATTTTTATTTTAAACTAATTGATAATATTATAATTTATTAATTTTACTTAAAAAATTAATTATATTTAATTTTAAATTAATTTTAAACTACAATTTTATCAATTTATTTTATTAATTATATATATCACATCACTCACAAATTTTCATAAATTTTTCACTCAACTCTTACCTTTTTTTTCTCAGTCCAAACAATCAAACTTTTTACATACTTTCATCTTAAAAACATCTCAAATCTAATATCTCAAAGTCACTCCATAATCCAAACAAACTCTAAAATAATGAACATTATCTTGTATATGTTGTAAAATATAACATTTTTTTAGTAAACAATTATATAGTTATCCTTACCACACTATCTTATAACTAGGAGTTTTAATCATGAGTACTTATATTTAAATATAAATATATATATATATATATATATATATATATATATATATATATATTCAATTTTCCTTAGGATGATTATATTTTGAATAATCTCAATTTTTTTAAGTATTAAAAAAAATATTTAATCCACATTAGGAGTGATTCTATTTCTAATAACACTCAGTTTCAATCAATAGTAGTTTTATTTCAAAAATTAATTCTTTTTGAGATTAAATGTAAAGTATTAAATGATATATATATATATATATATATATATATATATATATATATATATATATATATATATATATATTTTTGTTTTATATATTAATATTTTTATATATAAAAAATTTTATATA
>Ga0099824_1010409_pt1 | contig 10968 bp, 5 predicted proteins | sample SiratrowhiteBW_FD_76837 | JGI IMG/M metagenome (GOLD analysis project Ga0099824, IMG submission 76837) | Root nodule microbial communities of legume samples collected from California, USA - Siratro white BW | ecosystem: Host-associated > Plants > Roots > Nodule | place: USA: California... | reverse complement strand
TTAATGTTGAGAAAAGAAACTAAGTTGCTAAAGTTGCTATTTTATTTCATATTTTGTTGAAAGACAAATAAATAAAACTAAGTGATGATTAAGAAAAGATAAAAAAAATTATAAATATAATTATATATGATCATTAGATTAATGATTTTTTTATGTAGAAATATTATTTAAGAGGCAACCAAACAGGAAGGATAAAGTTCAAGAATAAGCCTTTAAAGGTAGATTTAGATCCTTTTGAACTTAAAACAACTACTTTGAACCAATATTGATGATTGACATTATTGAGTATGTTAACCTGAGATACTTGAGACAGGGATATCAGATGAAATTTTGAACTGCTTTATCAAAGTTTTTATGCTAAAAGAAACAACAGTTTTTCCAAAGATTTAAAAAAGAGAAAGTTGAATTAATGTAGATTAAAATCTTCACCATAAATTAAGTTTCATTCTTCACCTATGAAAGGTACGTATATTTACGGTTGATTTTTGGAAAATATGAGAGCCGTTTGGAGTGATCGAGTAAGAGTGTGCATTGGACAATTTTTGAGTTAGGCTTGGAAAAGGTTATAGAGAGTGGGAAAATGGTGGTTTTCGACTAGCATAAGTATTGGTTAATAGGAAGGTATGCGTCAGTAATTAAGAATGCACTTAGAATTGTTTGATATCGGAAAGTGTGTGATGAATTTAACAAATTGAGAAATTCTGACTACAGTAACATTCTTTTTTTAAATTAATATCTTAAATAACACTTTTGTATTTTTACTTTTTAAAATATTATCTTTTTATTGTATACGGTGAGAATTGCACTGTTAGGTCGAATTTTCAATAGAAAATAGCGTAATTTTTAATTTTAAAATTAAATAAAATTTGGTTTTTTAAAATCAAATTCTGAATTTTTCTTCTCAAAGTTCTATGAAAAAAATTGTTGTTTTAAAGTAAAATAAAATAAAATTTATAATTTGTGTGACTTTTAATTTAAAATGTACAAAAATTAATAAAAATGTTATAAATAATTTATTGTACAATATGAGAAACTAATTTTTTGAAATCAAATTTTCACTACATGAATAGTGTTTTGAAAAATTTAATTAACAATTATTCGAACAAATTTAAAATTATTTGTGAGAAAAAAATAAGCTATTTAAAGTTAAATTTAATTTGATTTAAAGATAATAAAAGATATTAAAATTTTGTTAATTTTATTGGTATTGATAAATTAAAAATTTGAAATGAATTTAGAAAATGAAGTTGGAAATGTTAAATCAAAATATAGTGTAATTTATAGATTTAAATATAAGTAAAAGTATTTCTTTTTTCAGTAAAAGCTTGATTAAAAATCTAATTAAAATTTGGGAAGGTTTATTATTTATTTTTAATTTATATGAGAGAAGGAGATAAGTAAAAAAGATATGTAAGAGAAAAATCATTTATTTTCATTAAATTTATATGAAAAACTATTTATAGATATTTTGAGAGAATTAATTATAATGAGAATAAATTACAATTATAATGAAGCAATTAATTCATGGCTTACCTCTAGTTACTCAAAAATTTGTTATTAAATTACATCTTTAATAGATTGTTATATAACATTAATGTACTTAATTTAGTTATTAAATTTTATAATATTGTTTTAATATATATATATATATATATATATATATTAATTATAGTTCCTTTCAATAATCTCTGCGTACACCAAATAAATAACGGTGAGACTAAAATAAAGAAAAAAAAATTATAAAAGCACGACATAATTAGATATAAAAATAAAATCAAAAATAATTTAAGATATCTTAACAAGAAAATATATATAGGAGAATCAAAATATTATAAAACTACTGAATAATTATTACTTATTAAATCTATAAAAGTTTATCTTTTTTAAGATTTAGGGTTTTTATTGATGATAAAGAGAAAAAAAAAGACCTAAACTATGCCCTATAATGAAACCATTTATGTTTTCAATAAAAAATTCAATAGAAAGTAAGAAAATTGATTATAAATTATTTAAATAAAAAAAATTGATTAAGTTGAAAAGAGTTTATTATTTGGATGAAGGAATCATTCAAAGTAATAAGAAAGAGGTTTCACTAATTTTTTTAAAGAAAGATATAAGATTTTTTTCCAAGATTGAATACAATTATCATTTATATAAGTGAATAAATTTTGAACACATTATTAAAGAAGAGATAGTTAAATGTAAGAGTAGTGACATATTTTTAGAGATGCATCCATTTTTTAGACAAGACACAAGTTTGAACGGTAAATTTTATGTCCATAAATTGTATAACGTGGAGCATAACACAATTAGACAATTCAGTCACCCTATCCTTCGGCCTTTCTCTATCTCTTCTACTCCGTCTCTGTCATTTCTTTGCCATCATTATCAACTTCTCTATTTTTCCTTCTTCTATTGATACTGAACAAACAAACATTAGAAAATCACAATCCTTTCCAATCTCATATATGTTTTAACTTGAAGGAAATTAATAACCTTTCCAACACATTCCCATTTTCATAGTGCAAACAACCATTTTAATTCCTAAAAGTGTAAAAAAAATATAACATTAATATGTGAAAATAAGAAAATTCAAACTTTAGTGAGGATCTGATTACATGCAAGTAATAAACTCAAAGTAATAAACTGTATGGTTCACTCATTTTTTTTTTCTTCTTTTTGTTATGAACCATATAAGATTTTTTTTTTCAAAATTGAATACAATCATCAAGATACATTAAAAGTTAATAAATTCTGAAGAATTATCAAATATCTATTTACTTATTATAAATACAGTGGAAGATGTTAAACAAGTTGTCTTCTTTAGTTTAGTAGCTATCATAGTCTATAAATAGAGTTTTAAATATGCTTTTAGTATGTTAAGACATAAAAGATTAATTTAAAACTAAATATATGTGTACATTTATATATTTATTTATATAAATTTTTAATAATAAATTTTAGTTATTTAATAATTTATTAATTGTGAATAAGATGAAATTTTTAAGTAAAAGAAATAAAAAAGGTAAGTTCGTCTAAATTTATAAAAATGTTAAAATTTATAATTTTTAAATAAAATAAGATAGTAAGAGAAATTTAACTTGAATTGCTTGATTTATGAGAAATAAGATGAAAATTAATTTTTTAACCTCATTTATAATTATTGTATGGGTTGTTTTATTTACTATTATTTATCTTTTATTTTCGTTAATGATCTTGATATTTTCAAAGTCTTTTGCTTCACATTTCTGCTAAACTATATTTACTTTCATAACTATTTATAATTCATGCACATCTTTAAAATTTTAGTTACTAGAATTATTTTAATGTTACATACATTTTTTATTCTTCCAATTAATGCTTTTTAAATTAAATAATATTAATTAAAATAAAGTTTGTTATGTCGAGTATTAATGTTATTTTTTTTTTTAATTTATGGAAACTTTATAAATAAAACTTATAAAAACATGTAAATTTAACTCTTTATAAAAACTTGTAACTTATAACCATTGATATTCTTTATAATATTTTTGCTCATAAGTAATGAAGAAATAATTATTGTATGTGTTCTTTTATTTACTCTTATTTATCTTTTATTTTCATTAATGTTGTTGATATTTTCAAAGTCTTTTGCTTCACATTTCTGCTAAACTATATTTACTTGAAATTAAATATTTACTTTCATAACTATTTATAATTTGTGCACATCTTTAAAATTTTAGTTACTAAAATTATTTTAATGTTACATACATTTTTTATTCTTCAAATTAATAATTAATTAAAAATAAAGTTTATTATGTCGAGTATTAATGTTCATTTTTTTTAATTTATGGAAACTTTATAAATAAAACTTATAAAAAGGTGTAAATTTAACTTCTGAATTGCTAATTATGCAAATAAAGTTTGAAAATTAATGTTAGATTTAATCCTTTTTACTCATACTGAAGCGCTTTTACTGATGCTGAACATTGTTAAATCATCAAATTTATAAAATTATTTTTGACCCAAAACAAATTAATTATTTTTAGATGCATGATATTATGTTTATATGAGATTGGACACGAATAATAAAGCCAAATACAAATAATTAAAATGGACAACAAATAATAATGTCAAGTGTAAATAATCAAAATGAAAAAAAAAATGACTATAAAGTAAAATAATAGTAGTGTAATCATACAAGAAATACAAAACGTCATAAAAAAAATACAAATACAAAAATACTTATTCAATATGTTGTTTTGACAATAGTATGAACAAGAAGTGTAATATTAAGATAAGTTGATCCAAGAATGACTAATAGAGTAGAGTAAATTTTTCTATTTTTATCAATCTAATGTTATGAAGTTGAAATAACACCTATAAATAAAAGGTATTTATGGAATATGCCTGAATCCGACACATATTCTCTTTTTCTTTTATCCAATGAATGTAGGTTTATGAAATCAAAATTTGACTAATTCCTAAAATATTTTTATTCTCTTAGAAGAGATATTGGTAGAAAAATTTCACATGTCCTTAATAAAAATTTCACATGAATAGCAAAATAATGTCCCTGATGTAATAACACAAAACACAACAAGTTTGATAACTTTCAATCATTAACAAATCAAATTCCTTCAATGGGTAAAATATTTGTTATTCCACAGGAGGAAAATAATAATGTTGATTTTGATATAAAGTGATGAAGGGGATAAATATTTAATGGAAATAATCACAATCTTCCAAATTAAATTAATCCTCAAATAAATTACATTATAGAGGAAATGTTAAATCAACAAGGAATAAAGTCAGGCAATTTTAATAAGCTATATTTTGATTCACAACTTAGGCACATGACATAGCTAGCATATAATGTTGGTAGGATTGAAAAATAAATAGTTTTAAAAATTAGATATAAAAGATATGATAAACAAGTTAAGAAAGAAACAGTAGCTTGAAAGTATGGTTACTCATGAACATGAAATAAATCAAAAGGGTGGTGTTTTATGGGATGAAATTGGACTAAACATTGAAAAGTAAAAAATAAGTCCCATCAGTTTGGAGTAGGTTGAGTAAAGAAGTGCGTTGAATAGTTGTTGGATAGTTTTTGGGTTAAGTTTGCAGAAGATTCTCGAGTGGAGTGTGGAAAATGGATAGTTTGAGACTAACATAGGTATTGGTTGCTAGACATGCTTGAGTAATTAGAAGTGTACATGAATTGCTTGATATTAAAAAGTGTGTATGATGATTCAATAAATACAGAAATATTGATTTAATATCTTAAATAATATTTTTTTATCCTTATTTTCTAAAATAATATTCTATGTTTTTCAAAAAATAACATTTATTTTTTAAATGGAGAAATTAGGCTTAAATCGAATTTCGAATAGAGAATATGTAATTTTTAGTTTTAAAATTAATCAGATTTCGAGTTTTTAGAAATCAATTCTGAAAGTTTTTTTTTTTTAAGTTCTATAAAAAAAGTTTTATTGTTTTAAAGTAAAATAAAATAAAATTTATAATTTTTGTGTGACTTTTTATTTAAAATGTATGAAAATAAATAAATAAAAATATTGTAAATAATTTATTATAAGATATGAGAAAATATTTTTGAAATCAAATTTCATTACATAAATAGTGTTTTAAAAAAATTATTTAAAAATGATGAGAAAAATTTAAAATTATTTGTGTGAGAAAAAAAATTAAACTATCTAAAGTTAAATTTAATTTAATTTAATTTAAAGATAATAAAAAATATTAAAATTTTATTTGATAAATTAAAAATTTGAAATGAATTTGAAAAATAAAATTGGAGAGTTTGTGATAGGATGAAAAGTGTGTGATAGAATGTCCGGTGTGGAAGATGATTTTAGGAGGAGGATTCTTACAAGAGAGTGTGCGACAAAAGTAGGATTGGTGTGTATTGTGTTTTTCAAGAATAACTTATTTATTATAGTCAATGTAGTAAGAAAGAGAATGGTACTTTTTTATATTTTGTTAGCATCAGAAATTATTTGAGAAGTCATCATCCACAACAAGCAAAACCATCTGACAGGGACATATGGAAAACAGAACGTGGATTTTGTGAATCTCTGGTTTTTTGATATTAGTTTTACTAGTAATATAACATTTTGTGATGAAGCTATACGATAATATATGATATGATAGCACATCACAATATAATAAATATGATAATATAAGATATTATCAATGTTACACTTTTATTAAGTGGCATTCCAACAATTTTATTTATTGGGAATACATAGAAATCAAATTGCAGCATTTACTGTTTTGTAATAACCTATTAAAACTGAAAGTCTCTTTTCCTTTAAGTAAAGTTTATATTGAAACAAAAGATATTTTAAAATGACAAGAGGCAAAGTTTTGTAGTAGGTAACAAATAATAAATGATACTAAGTTTTTTAATTCAATTGTCAAATAAACCTTGAGGACTGTTTTTGGCATGGATACGAATGTAAAATAAAATTTGAAAAAGAAAACCTAGAGATGAATTTGCTTTTCGGTCTAAAATCTTTAAACAACATTAAAAACTTAACAGTATTCTGAAGTCACTTCTTCAACAGACTGTCACCATATTGAGCCGCATATGATCTTTTAAGTGCATGGATCACCGAAATATGGCATAGCAACCTAAACAAGAATGATATTAGTCAAAACAGAAATTTTAAAGCATTTCTATAGATCAAATTAAGAATTTCTTTTTAACAGCCAACATCAAATTAAGAAAATGACATGCCATAAGCAATAAATCTTCTTATTCTTCACCTTGAACTTGTAATGACAAAGAACTACACCAAGCATGCAAGCAAAAACTAGAAGCATGGAAGTGGTAATGTTAGAGATATTTCCTAGCAAATTTATAGGAATACATGCTCAAGGTTCAACATAATTTGGAAAATATAATTAAGAGTGCTCACTTTTATTCAATATTTAAAGCTACACCAAGCGAAACTGATTAAAACACATTCAATATTTAAAGCTACACCAAGCCAAACTGACTAAAACACAAGAAGTTTCATAGATGTGTTCACTTAATCAGTTAACTAGATCTTTTTAGGCATTATCTATAATTATTACCTCAGATTATAGATGATAAGTACAACAATAAAATGTAAATTTTTTGAAAAATAGCATATAAACTATATTGAATTAACAGGGGAGAAGAAATAGAAAATTGTTGCCTATCAGAAACCTATGGTGCAAGTGTCAACACATTGGACTTTGAGATCTGAGAACACTGAATATTTTCTAGCAATGCAGAGATACTACTTCACATGCTTAATGCAATTAAGTCCAGTTAATATGGTGACAAAACCCTATACATGCTTAATGAAGTTAAGTTCAAGAAAGTATTGCAACTAAAAATGTATGTTCAAGAAAGTATTGCAACTAAAAATGCATATTGTATGTCATTTACATATAAAAATTAGAAGTGCATAATGTACATGAAATTAGGTCAATTGCAAGTTTTAAGCACCCATTCTAGTTCTTACTGTGACTAGATGCCATTGCAGTCTATAGCAGAATTCAAACTTCTACCTTTCAACAATCAAACTTTAAATCAAATTCAAGATTACAGAATTAAGGTCAAAAAATCAAATCACAAAATTGAATTTTAAGCATTCTTTAAAGCACAGTTGTAGCTCAAACATTTTGTTTGTGGTCAGAAAAAATGTTTAAGATTTAGAAAATATACAAAAGACCCATTTAACAAAGTTTAACCATATAAAACATTTATAACTAGAAAAACATAAATTAATTAAAGGAGACGATTGTATTTCTTTTCGTCCCTATACTTCGAAGAAACTAGATTTAAATAGATACAAGTGCCAAATCGGAAAAAAAATACTGATGACATGCAATATAGACAAGGCCATGCAAATACAACAATACGTAACCTGCAACAAAAGTGCATCACCGTATCCTGCACGAACAAACTACAACTCAATAATTAGAAATATTTTATACCTACTTCACCAACCTTCGATGAAGAGAACATCAGTTCTGTCCAGTGGAGACTTCTGAAGTAAGTAGTCCAATGTTCTGTATAATCTATTAGGTAGATCTCCATATTTCAATTTGTTAACTTTGAATGACTTCAAATGACCAAAACAAGGAGGTCTAATGCTCAATACAAGAGGTTTTGATAGATCCTACAGAGATAGAGAAAATTAGAATTCAAGTCATATATTAATCACCATTTTTAATTGTAAGCCTGAGCATAGAAAAGAAATGACACAAGAACAAAAGAATCTTATGAGCCTATGAAAATTAAAGAGGTAAAGAAGAGAAGGATAGTAACTAACACATAGTAGTACTTTAAGAGAAAACTCAGACATTCTCAATGTGTTTAGATTAGTTAGCAATTGCAGCCAACTTAGAGTAACTCTGTCCTCTCAAAACATGTACCTCCGTGTGTCAGAATACTTAATTTCTCAACCAAAGAAAGATTGCATGAGGTGAGAAATGGATAAATGTTTTGACCCTGAACAGTGAGAGACCTAAGGTTTGGAGTAGAAAGCTCAATCTGGAAAAATGATATTGTTACGCATCCATTTATGGTCAATTTGGAAAGGTTTTTATTTGATATAGTAAGAAATTTTACACCATTTTGCAAGGCACAACATTTAATTGTCAAACTATTCAACATGTGACATGTAGAAAATGGCTCAGCATAGTCTCTACCACTTATAGTAAAAGTGCAACAATCAAAGTGCAAACTCCTTATTGCTGGCATGTTTAAAGAATCTGGAATAAGTACTATCATAGAAGGCTCACAAGAACCAACAGAAACCTTAAGAAATGTCAATGATTGACAGGAAAAGATGTAAGGACGAAACACAGCATTGGACTTCAAAGTTACATTGATTGTCAACTGTTGAACATTGTGCAGCACAACATATTTCATTAGCCTATTCAGGGGTTGGGACTGAGTAACACCGTGACGAATGAATTCAACATTATGTAGAGAAATGGAATCATCACGACCAGATAAAACACGAGACACAAATTTGGTTAAATTTTTGACATTATTAAAGAAGAAAGATTTAAATGCAAGAATAGTGAGATATTTCCAGAGATGCTTCCATCTTTTAGACAAGACACAAGTTTGAACAACAGATTTTGTGTTCATAAATTTCATAATGTGGAGCAAAACACACTCAGGCAATTCACTCAGCCTGTCCCTCGGACCTTCTCCATCTCTTCTACTCTGTATTTTCTTTGCCATCACAATCAACTTCTATATTTTTTCTTCTTCTATTGATACTTACCTGAACAAAGTAACATTAGAAAATTAAAATATTTTTCAATCTCATATTTGCTTTAACTTAAAGGAAATTAATAACCTTTCAAACACATTTTCATTTTTATAGTGCAAACAACCATTTTAGTTCCTAAAAGTGTAAAACAATACGACTTTACTGTGTGAAAATAAGAAAATTCAAACTTTAATGAGATCTGATTACATACAAGTTATACAGACATGATTGCATGTCAAGATAAAACATTACGGAGCTTTTCCTAACTAAAAATACTCCAAAAAATTCCTCTAACAGTTCTTAATAAGAACTACAAGCTAACTCAAAGAATAATTTAAAATTTAAACAAAAAAAATGAGAAACATATCATTAAGCTAAAGAAATACCTGAAGTTAGAAATTGCAATTGCAGTGGCGTTTCGCAGGAATTTGTAATCACGTTTAGAACAACTTCTTTTTCTCATTTCTTCTTCTCACTTCTTTTATATAGTATTTTTTTATTTTTATTATTTTAAATTTACTCAGTAAATTTTATTTTTATTTTCTATTAATATAATATTTTTTAAGCGGTCACGGTGGGTTTTGGGAAATATGTGAGCAGTGTAGAATGAGTACAATATTGGACAGTTTTTATATTAGGTTCACGGTGAGTTTTGGAATTTGGAGTAGATATAATATTTTGGACAGATTTAAGGTTAGGTTTTGGGGAAAAATGTAAAAAATTTATAAAGGTGTGGAAAAAGGACGCAGAAGTGGACGAAGAAGTCACGGGTGAGTTTTGGGGGAGTTTTGGGAAATATGGGTTGGGTAGTTTTTGGGTTGGGTGAGTTTGGGTAGTTTTTGGGTTAGGTTTAGGGAACGTTCTAGAGCGTGGGTGAGATTTGGGATTTAGAATGGATACAATATTGGGTAGAAGTCACCGGTGAGTTTTGAGAATTATGGGTTGGGTAGTTTTTGGGTTGGGTGAGTTTTGGGAAATATGCATTGGGTAGTTTTTGCGTTAGGTGTTCTAGAGCTGGGAAAATGGTGGTTTACAATGGTGGTTTACAACTAATATAGGTATAGGTTGATAGGCATCCGTAAGTTATTAGGAAATGGACGTGAATTGCTTGAGATTGAAAAGTGTGTATGATAGATTTAATAAATGGAGAATTTTTATTAGAGTAATATTTTTTTTTTTTAAATTGATATCTCATATATTTACAATATTGTAACTTTTAATTTTAAAAGGATTTTAAGAAATTAAATTTTGAAAGTTTCTTTTAAAGTTTTATAAAAAAAAATTATATTTTAACGAAAAATAAAGTAAAATCTATAATTTTTGTGTCACTTTTTATTTAAAATATATGAAAATAAATAAAAATATTATAAATACTTTATTTTAAAATATCAAAAATTAATTTTTTGGAAATCAATTTTCACGTGTTTGAAAAATTTAATTAAAAATCATGAGAACAAATTTAAAATTATTTGTGAAAAAAATTAAACAATCTAAAATTAAATTTAATTTGATTTAAAGATAATAAAAAATATTAAACTTTTGTAAATGTTTATTGTTATTGATAAATTAAAAATTTGAAATGAATTTGAAAAATGAAGTTTGAAATGTTAAATAAAAATCTAGATAGTATAATTCATAAATTTTAAAATATATAAAAGTATTTTTTTCAGTAAAAACTTGATTAAAAATATAATTAAAATTTCAG
>Ga0099824_1010398_pt1 | contig 10978 bp, 6 predicted proteins | sample SiratrowhiteBW_FD_76837 | JGI IMG/M metagenome (GOLD analysis project Ga0099824, IMG submission 76837) | Root nodule microbial communities of legume samples collected from California, USA - Siratro white BW | ecosystem: Host-associated > Plants > Roots > Nodule | place: USA: California... | reverse complement strand
ACAAATTGAAATACAAAACGGCCCCGGCCCCCAACCCCCCCCCCCCCCCCCACACACACATAAAAAAAATATATCTTTAATTTCTTCTCGATATTGTTTTTACAACCATACATATATTTGCAAGAAATCATCAAATAATCAACACATACATAAGTCATTAAACAAGTTTTCAACATGAAAAAAATGTATAAAATTAAAAAGAAGTATTTTAATTAGCAATCCACAAACAATTCAATTCCATCAAACACAAAGATACAAAAGTCATATAAACCACACATGGATTTATATAACGAAAGATATTTAACAAATGAACTATCAATTCACGACTGTACCTATTTAGCCCAAAGGACACAATATCACTAATTAATTAAATTAAGCCTTATGTAGAGTGACACAATCAAATAAATCATATTGGGCATCTAATTGAATTATGAGAGTAAACACAGAGGAAATATTAAGTGTGAGCATAAAGTGATTTTTGCAAAAGTGAGATATGATGTGTAGAGCCTATGTAAAACAACTCCATCTTTTAAGGGCATGTTATCTAGGTTTTTAGTCATAATTGTGGAACAATTTATATTATTTTTTGGTTTTCCAGTAATTGGAACAATTTCTCTACGTATATGGGTTGGGACACTCCAAGTGTTCCAAGTTATATTATTCTTTTTTGTCGATAAAAAAAATCAATTGATGTCTTCTAGAAGATTTCTATTAAGTATGTCCTACCTGAAAATAGTACATCTGATCCAATCTAAGATTTATACTAACAAATTGACTCATGAGTGATGGATATGGGTAAGTTCATTACAACCCAAGCCGTACATCTACACATGTTATATCAAATTTGTGACCCCAAATTCATACAATTATTATCATTCTCAACAACCATTACCATACAATATAACTCATTCAAACAAAATCACGAATTAATTATTCATTTTACATTTATATTAAACACTCATGAATCCATTATAGAGACAAAAAGAAAAAAAATTAGCTCGGGTGAAAATTTCTTCATTTGAGCGAAAGTTTAGACGAGAGCAAGGTCGAGTTGTAGCTCTATTTTTTCTCGAGCGATAAATCCTTCGCTTGAGTGAAAGTGGAATCGAAAACAAAGGTTGTGTTTCAACTTTATTTTTGCTTGAGTGAAGATCCTTAGTTTGAACAAAAATATCAAAAAATAAACTTCATGCAATAAAACCAATTTTTTTTTTCAAAAGTTTTACTCAAAACGACTTTAACAAATACAACTTCTGAACAAATTCAAAATGATCAATACAATCATAATGTGCTCAAATATAATGTTTCACTTATTTCAATTTAACAATGATCATTCAAACCCAATATATATTTTCATTCACATTAAACTCATGAACTAGTATATAGAAAACTATAGGAAATTAACTTTAATAATCTAAATTATATTTAAAACCCAGTATAAGAAACTCTTTAATTTAACACGTATAATCTTGCCACTGTATCAATATCTCAACAAGAGTATTAAGTTAAAAGTGCACTAAACCAAACACTTACTAACTCAAACTCGAAATTGCATCGAACTTAGACTCAAAATATTCTCACTTAATGTTCAAAAATTCAATTATTTCTTAAAATAAAACATAAAGCCTGGATATAAGTCAAGATAGAGTGACAAGTCATCTTTATATCCAAATCATCTATCCTAAGATTCTATGTAAAACTTAAATAGCTTTGTTTACCTGTAATTTTTTTTTAATCTAAAGTAACTTCCAACATTACAAAATCAAAAGACTAGAACAAAGTACACAAACATTACAAAATTTCAAGATAAACTTAACCAAGTTTAGAGAATCACTTTTTCAACCAACTTTACCAAGATTGATGACAAATCCAAAAAATAAAATAAAATAAAGAATCATCACAGCAAACAAAATCTTACTCTGATTGAAAACAAACAGATTGAAAATATATTTAACTCCTTAACTACTGTGAGGTGTGACCAAATCTCAAAAGAAATGAGATTTTGAGAAATGAAATTGGACAGAAGGTGGAGGGAAATTCTAGAGAGAGAAGAAATTTTTCTTATCAAGGAGAGAGAAGAGTGAGAGTGGGTTTTACAATTATATCCAACAATAAAAAATTTCATCCTAAAAAATTATCTTATCAAGAAAAAATATTAGGATGTGGTTCTCTTAACACTTTGACCATAATGATATTCTTACCACGAAGTTGCTTTATAGGAGAATTTAAAATTCTAACTTCCTAACTTCAAAAGATAGATTTTTTTTACTTACACTAAATTAGATTTTGTAATATGACTTAGATCAAATCCATATTTCCTTAGTTATGATATATGAAATATATTGTGAGTGTTGAAACGAGTCGTCACCACAGTTTATTAAGAGAAATTATATAAGAAAATTTTCAAAAATAAAACATCTTCGAAACCAATATTTAAATCCAAAAGTCAATTACATGTAGGAATGTATTAATAACCTATTATGTTTGTCCCTTATTAAAATGTGCGAGTGTAATTTTTTAGATGTTTATTTTTTTCCCAAAATTCAAACAATAATATATGTAAAAACTTTTTTTTATTCTTTGAAATAAATAAAATAAATATGAAATTATTTATTTTTATTTTACAAAGATTAATCTTACTCTTACGCATTTTCATTCACAATAAAAAAAAAATAGGATACTTATTTTTTTTTGCATAATTTTTTATGTGTTTATTTTTAATTTTGAAAATTTAATATTTTTAACATTTTAGGTTTTTATAATTAAGGTTCTTTAAAGTATAATAGATTGCGAACATCTATACTTGATATTTTTATAAATTGTATATTAGATGAAGAAAGTATAAAATATACATTAATATTGTAAACTGTTGCATGGATTTTATTGAGGATAAAACATTTTTAATTTTTGTCAAAGTATAAGATGATGTGTACTATCATAAAAATACTTGATAACTTTTTTTATTTATATTTTACTCTTATGATTTTATTTTTTATTCTTAGATAATTAAATATTATGAAATAACTCATGCGATCATATAAATATTTAAAATTTATTTAAGGTTGTAAAAAAACTATTTTATTTATCATACATATAAAACATTAATAAGAATAAGACGACACATGTGCCCATACATATACCAAAACAACTCTTTAGCATAAAGTTCCTATAAACTACGCATTTGAGAAAACAGAACTAAATTCATATAATTTTAAATACTATTTAATATAAATAACAAAATTATATATAAAAGAGGGCCAGTTGAAAGAATGGGCAAAAGAAAAAACAGATAGGCCCAAATTTAAGTAAAAATAAAAAGGTTGTGCTAATTATTTTATGCACCCCATTATTTATTTTCTGCACCCAATCATTGACGGAAAAGACTTGGGTGTCCCTGTAAATATATATAAAAACTTGGTGGTTTTAGATAGCGACGAATTTTGGTCGGAGGTGGTACGGTTGCCAGAGTTGGAGGAACCGAGTCGTCTTTTTCGTAGGTGAGATTCTGTCCTCATTATGTGTCTTTATATTTGAAAATTGTGAGATATTTTGTGTTTAAATTGAGTTTGATTTAGGATTGATTTCAGTTTTATTTTGATGAAGAAATGTTTCATTGCTTAGGATTTCTATTAAATGTTGTTCGATGATTGATTGGCAGCAATTTTAGGTGAACGGCGACAGTCTAGAGTAATGCGGCAAACTCTAGAAGTGATAGGTTCACAAAATTTTTTAACATTCTAAAAATGCGATTTCAAAAGATTTCCAGAAAAGAAACTCTAGAATTCTAGAAAAGAAATTCCGTAACACATTTCCATAAAGATCGTGTTAGTACGTATTTCTAAAACATTTTTCTGAAAAAGAATTTCTATAATATACTTCGAAATTATTTTTCTGAAACATATTTTCGAAAAATAATTTCGGAAAATATTTTCATGAAATACATTCAGGAAATTATTTTCTAAAATATCTCATACACCCCAAATTCATAAAGGCATAATAGTGAAAATTGATGGATGCAGAAAGCAATTGTGAATTTCTACTATATAAATTATGACCTGTTATACGATTTTTTAAAATACTAAAAATATCTTCAATATTTTTATTTTGAAAGCAACATCCAGTCCCTTCATCTTTGAGCCTCACGTGCCTTTACCATTCTTGAGTTCCTTATCACTAAAAAAAAAAAATATTATTTAAAGATCAATTTTTAGCTACCAAATAAAATAATTATTAATTATGATTAAAATAGTTACCAAATTAGATTTTAGTTACTAAATAACTACAACATAGAAGTAATGATTGAATTTAGTGACCAATTAAGTCAAATAATTAGTATCTAACATTAGCTACCAAGGTTTTAGTGATCTATACCATTAGATTCTAAATTAGTCTCTAACTTAATTAGATACCAATTTATGCTTTAAACATAATAACCATGTTCGTTAATAACTTAGCCTTACAATATTCATGACCAAAGTTAAGAGTTTGGAAATACAATTTCCGAAATCCGCTAACATGAGTGATTACCAAAATTCAAGGTTTTAGACATACATCGAGGAAATTACATTGAAATGAAGTAAAGTTCTTCCAAAATGCAAAGACAAGGACTTCACGATCGTTGACTTATGTCAATTTCCATTTGTTACATTTTCAATGTTCTCCAGCAATTCCAAATGCTTTGGATCTGGATAAAAAATAAAGAAAGACATAATTGATATGTATGTGAAAAAATAATGTAGTAATCTTTCATACTAATTGAGACCCATAATAAGGTAAAAATGCTCAATATACCTACAACTGGTCCTATCCGAATGACGGGGTGTGAAGCTCTCAATAGTTCATCATTAAGAGGGCCAATGTCAGATCTGAATACCTAAAAAGCATTGTTAATGCACACCAGGCATAACATTTTTAGCCTAAGTAAGACATGATTTGGCATGAATATGTTTATTATTTGAAAGGTGTACCTTCACAATGTTATTGACAGTTATATTGAGATAAAAAAAACCCTTCGATTGGGGCTGTAAACATTGACCTATGAGAAAGCAAGAACTACCCCAGTAAGTACCAAATAATATGACATTATGAATATGAATTACTTACAAAGACAAGTACATTTTTTAAGTGCAAGACAGATCCAACAGCTATGTCACTTCCAAATTTAGGATGTTGTGACACCTTGCGATGAAAACGGGCTTTAGCAGTTGTAGTAAGGTCCTGTATGGTTCACAAACATTAAAATTTTGTATAGTCATGGTTAACAAAACTTATGCTATATATAATATGGAATGTTAACCTTCACTGTGATTTTCATGTCCCCTAACCCGTTTGGTTGACAGGCTTTGACAATGCAAGGGAGTAGTGACAGTTCCATTGACATTTTGCCTTTAGCTAAGGGTGTAACTTGCATTGTCGTCTACCCATCCACCAACTCTGAGAAGAAAATGAACCGAAATGAGATCCAAATCTGGTTTTACTGTTGTCGGTTAAGAAATTACCATGGAAGAGAATGAACTTTTCAACCCATTCCCAAGCGTTCGTCCCAAAGTCTCGACGATGGGTTTGGTCACCTAATTCCTTGAGAAATTGTTGTGTGTTCATTCCATCATTTGAACTTCGATTTAGGAAAACAGCTTGTACATTTCCAGCAGGTCCTGGAATGAGGGGAGTCTTAGAGTTACAGCGTTGAATGAAGTTTTCAAGATCTCTTGTGTCTATATCAAGCTTCTTAAAATTTTCCATTGACTATGGCTGGGTGATTTCAGGGCAAGAAGTTGGTCTTATTCAATTGATTTAGGGTTGACGTGTGAGGGATATGAATGATCGTTTTGGGTTTACCAGCATCTTGCAACATCTCACCTATTTAGGTTTGTCAATCCTTATTGGTGTATGACCTGTACAACATTTAATGCTTTACGTGAGGCAGAATGTAAACAATCTCTTTTTTATGTCCTTGTTTAAGTGCATTTAATGAAATCCTATTTAAATTACCAAAATGACCTTGTTTTGCTAAGGCATCATTGTTCACTATTCACCGTCACCTTTGTTGTCCGTTGGAATCCTTAGACTTTCAATGAAATATAATCATAATGGATGGGTTGCTTTACCTTCCCGCCCTTGTATCCCATACTGATGTATTGTCAGATCAAACATCTCAACCAAATGCCTGTTATGTAACCTATTTTTCTTCTCGCCATTTGCAGTTCACCAACGCAGGTTCAGTGCCTGCATTAGGTGTTGTTCTTATTCTCACCAAACCCACACCAAGGACCATTAAGTTCATTCAATACTAAGGTCAGCCACAACACACCACGAGTTAAAGCAACCACAACCAACATTGATCTCAACCAACCAAGGACAATAGGTTAGTATGTATTTATTGCGCTTGTAATGACAATATGAATCTAACAAATGGCATTGGTGATTCGGTAACATTTGTAATAAATGCTTTTAATAATAGAACAATACCAATGATGTTAATAAATGGTTGTTATTTACATAGAATACAGTTCTTTAACATTTTTGTTGTACTAGTTGTGTGATTTTCATTTAACCAAAACTGTATGCTTTAACATTTTTGGTTGGAATGTCCATTACCAATATACTGTGCATACCTAAATTATGCATTAAATGTACTTTACTCATTCTAGGATCGTTGAATATGAAAATCAATTTTTTTTTCGGGCAATGGACTTTTCCATCTCAGCAGTTCCACTAAGTCATGATGAGTTTTATCCACTACCATATATTTCTTCAAATCATTATGAGGACGACACAAATGAACTTCCTATTAACCTTTCCAATGATGGTATAGAAGTTGAACCTGCTTTTGAAATGTGTTTTAATAGTGCAGATGATGCAAGAAATTTTTATCGCAAGTACGACATTCAAAAGGGCTGTGGAATAAGGACAAGGACTTCAAAAAAAGGACCTGACAAGGAACTTAGGTACTTATTGTTAGTGTGTGCAAGAGCAGGGACATATGTTTCATCGATTCCACCAGAGGTGGCTACAAAACCCACTCAGTCAGTTTAATGTGTTGCACACATAACAGTTGGGAAAAAATGGCAAATGGTTTATTATGTTGGTTAGAGACCAGCACTCTCACGAGTTAAGCCCAACAAAATCAAGGTTGTTTCGTGGCAATAGACAAATCAATCTTCAGGTGAAGAGGACACTTGATATAACTGATGAAGTTGGTGTGCGGGTAAAAATAAGAGCTACAGGTCGTTAGTGTGAGCGAAACAGGGCCAGAGACGTTTCATTTCATACTGCAGTACTCAGGACAAATTTCGCTCAGTCGAAATATAAAGTCTGAGCGAAATAGAGCCAAAGAGGTTTCAAAAGACCCTTCAGTTCGGTGCAGAAATTTCATTTAGGCCAACTGAAAATGTTTAAGCGAAACATGATGAGAGGACTTTGAAATGGTAGGGAGAAAACGAGACATGCACAACTAGAAGCCTATGTCTACATATCGCTTAGGCAAGCAATGTAATGTTTGAGCAGTTTAGTCTTCTCCAACATCAAAAGGCCTCTAACAAATGACTGGGAAGTGGTCTCTCGTTCCGTCAACGCAAAAGACAACCTATATTGCTCTCGTTCCATCCATCCATTTCGTATCTAGTGACCACTGAACCAAGATTGTGTTGTTGTGTTTATGTTATCGTGTCATTACAGCAGGTGTGAAGTTCTTTGCAAAGGTACACCAACAGGTTTGCTTAATGTGAATCTCTAAATCATACGTTAGGGTTTAACCGAATGAAGTACATGTCTATGTTTTGGGTATTTTTGTAATTGAAATTGTGTCATTATAATATCTGTGTTCTGCATTTTCTGATTTCGTTACACACACAAACAAATTTAGCACCACCAATACACAACACGTTATGCATGCAACGTGTTTGACAAAATGACCAAGTGAATATTACATCAATTTTTGCTGTCTTCATGAACTTAATACTCACCCTATGTGCAGATGGCCACAAGGAATTGTGAACCATCAAAAAATGGTACAACGTCGACAAAAAAAGTCCAATAACAAAGGTATTTAGAGATGATGTTTGCAGACAGAGATACCAAAAGATCAAAAATTGGACCTTCATCACTGAAAGATGGGTTGAACTAGACGATGGACAATTTGCTTATTTTACTTCTGAGATAGCTAGGAGGTAGTGGACTAAACTTGCACAACCATTGCCTAAATTTGACGAAGAGGTGGTTAGGGAATTCTATGCCAATGCTTGGCCAACAGAACGTAAAAGTAACGAATTGAAGTCCAAGGTCAGGGGCACGTGGATATCCTATGATCGCAACACAATCAACGACTTTTTGGGTAATCCATTGGACTTGGATGAAGGAGAGTTATGCAAGTATGAACGAATTAAAAGAGGTTTGAATTTTACGTGGTTTAGAGATAACAAAACAGCTGAGGCAATGTGTATATCAGGGAGAACATTTGAGACAAATCAAGCAGGCAAAGCATGCCGTATACTTAGATGTAATATGACTACATTGGCTCAGATATGGACATCTTTCTTGTTGGCAAATATTGTCCCACTTAAACACAGTTCAGATTTGAATATGGCAAGATGCCACATCATATACTGCTTACTTAAGCAGTACGAGATCGATGTTGCAAGCTTGATAAGTGCTCATATTCATCACTTTGTCACTCAAGATTGCACGAAGAACCCAGACCGTAGTAAGGCGTTGGGCTTTCCTTCCCTAATAACAACATTGTGTGCAGCAAATGGAGTCGAGGTGAACCCGCAGGTGAAGATAAGGCCACCAATTGATACTAGGTTCATTACAAAACACTGCACTACCCCTCACACTACTGTACGAGAACCAATTATTAGACGTGAACATGGTCAAAACGACCTTAACCACATTTTGGGTGGAACTGTGCCATCATCATCGGCTACTCGAGAGACATATTGTGATAACAACAACTGAATAATTTGAAACTTTACATCATTCACCTCGAACAATAGCAAGTAACAAATCACAGGGGACAAATTACCATTTATCAAAGTTTATATGATGCCTATCAAGACCTTGGCCTGAGCTCAACAAAACGTCATACCCTGGATTAGTTTGCGGCAATTGTGCAATGGCTAGGTGACATGTTCAATGAATCAGAAGGGGATGAAACTCCATGTCCGGATAATACAACGGATACTTAGTAATTGTTAATGTATTGTTTACAATTCATGATTATATTATGTAATGTTATGTGGAATTATTCAGAAATGAAATCGGAAACTGGTATTCATTTAAGTGTTAAATTATTTAGACTTCAATCCCTGTGTATTTAAGTGATAAATTCATGATTACTTTTTTTGTATTAATGACACAAAGCACTTAAATCGTTAAAATGTCATGCAGTGTGACACTTAAGACTCCTGTGACAGTTATTCATCATAAAACACATTGGCAATGCCTTAAGTAAGGAATCAAACAGTCCCCATGTCCAATTGCCAGCACTGGACATACTATGTGCATAACCATGTGGAGTTAAGTGTGTAATTTATCATTACTTGCTGAGCATTACTCGCGAGCACCAAGGAAATAGTTAATATGTCATGCAGTGTGACACTTAAGACTCCTGTGACAGCTATTCATCATAAAACACCCTCGCAATGCCTTAAGTAAGGAATCAAACAGTCCCCATGTCCAATTGCCAGCACTGGACATACTATGTGCATAACCATGTGGAGTTAAGTGTGTAATTTATCATTACTTGCTGACCATTACTCGCGAGCACCAAGGAAATAGTTAATATGTCATGCAGTGTGACAGTTATTCATCATAAAACACCCTCGCAATGCCTTAAGTAAGAAATCAAACAGTTCCCATCTCCAATTGCCAGCACTGGATGTACTATGTGCATAACCCTGTGGAGTTAAGTGTGTAATTTATCATTACTTGTTGACCATTTATAATTTCACATAAAATATCAACTCATTAATTGCTGGAAATATTTGTACACAAAGTTCAACACAGTAAAACCTTAAACCAACTACTGATTACAATTTACAAATTGAACTTCATAATGTTCTACACAATGTACAAACTTCTTAAAATATCGACTACATTCATCATCACAGGTCATATAAGCTTAAAAGCCTCCAAGACAGTTTGTTGACGAACATTGTTGTCGTGAAGGATCCATTGACAAACAAGATATTGTCAACATGTTTGAAGTTCTTTCTGCACAAAAAAAAAAAAAAATTAGCATAATACATGAAGTAAAATAATGAAAAATATTAAAAAATCATAGTCCAAACAAAAAACACATGTAAACTTAAAAAATTAGATAGTGACCGTGGTGAATTTTGGCATGGTCTTCCAATTAAACCGAGGCAGACCATCCCAATATTCCATACATTTAATCACAATCAACCTGCAATCATAGTTGCACATCCTCATCAATTAGTCCAAAGTAAAACACATATACTAGCCTATATTTAACAAACATGAATACTCACAGATTTGGTTGACGAGGGACATCTGCATTCACAATCGTGATTTGAGGACCTGGACGACCTCCCTACAGCAAGCACAACAGATAGTGGAGTCGACTTTCCTACAAACATGAAATTCACTCAGAAAATCGTATACATAAAATCAATATTTAACATGTACAATTACCACTGCATTGTCCACTAGTTCACGAGTTCCATCATGGTCACCGATGTTAGCACCAAGGCTAAGCATGTGATTTGATGAAGTTAATATTGTGAGCACCAAGGCTTAGCATGTAAAGCTGATGAAGACTGCCTCATGAAGAATCTGTTGGAACCAACCTGGACCAGAATTGTTCAAGTGAAGGCTTTGTGCCAACATGAAGATAGTTGGGTGATTAGGTCTTGGTCCTTAGTTGGATTTGTGTGTTGGTGATTGGCTTAGTCCTTAATCACTAGTGGCATGGTTCATCACTTCTGAGGTGCTAAAAAGATTCACAAATATTTTTATT
>Ga0099824_1010397_pt1 | contig 10979 bp, 8 predicted proteins | sample SiratrowhiteBW_FD_76837 | JGI IMG/M metagenome (GOLD analysis project Ga0099824, IMG submission 76837) | Root nodule microbial communities of legume samples collected from California, USA - Siratro white BW | ecosystem: Host-associated > Plants > Roots > Nodule | place: USA: California... | reverse complement strand
TTGTTGTTTTGTAAACTGCGATGATTGTACTATGTACATGAGCAGATATAAATGCAGATGCAGGAGTATGTGGAAGAGTGTAGACTTTATTTTGGAAATTTGATTCTTTTTGTTGGATTCACTATGTTAAGCAATATTTTTGGGATGTTACACTTATTGTCCAAAAAATGCTCAAGGTTGTTTAACTAGGATTGGTTTGGTTCCAAAAAATTATTTAAAGTTATTAATTAGGTGTTGCTAAGTTCCAAATAATACATAAATTAATTTTAGTCAGAGTGATTGAATTCTAAACAATACTCATATTTTAACTTGTATCAATAATCTGTATAATTAGATTTAATTAATTGATTGAGAACTCAATGTAAGTGTAAATTATCAAATAAATTAATATAAAATTTCATGCAATATAAAATTTCATGTATAATTTTTTCTTCTGGTATCTCTTGTTCATTACATATTATCATTTTATACTAGAAAAAAAGAAAAAGAAAAGTCTCAAAATAAAGCACTTCTACCCAACTAATTAAAAGGAATAAATTGGCATTAAAAGACAAGAAACACACATCTTCTGAGAAATTTAAGAATGTGAATAGACAAAACAAATTAAGTTTATCCGTAAATTATTTCCATATTTTCTGCGTTAAAATTCATTAATAATATTTTTCGTGGGTAATTCGTGTTTTTCTTATAGTGAGATGCAATTAAAACAAATAAAAGCGTTTAAAGATTAAAAATAATACACAGTTACTTAAAATGATTTAGCATGATGGAATTCTATTTTAGACTTTTTTTTTTCATAAACATTTTAGAAGATTCTTACATGCCAAATGATCTAATTGGTATAATTTAATCCCATTCAATTTATTTTACGATGATTAATGATATCTTCATAATAATTAATTATATGACAATTATTTGTTATTAATTACCATAATTCCTATTTATTAGGAATAACTTCAAAAGGGCTTATAAATTATAAATATTATTATTATAAACATTATTATTAATAATATTATTATTATAAATATTATTATGATTATTATAAATATTATTCATGTTGTCAATATTAATATTACATTATTATTATTATAAAAATTATTTCCGTTATAAATATTATTATTATTATCATACATATTGTTATTATAAATATTATTATTATTAATAATAATATTATTATTACTTTAAGTATTATCTTTATTATCAATATTGTTATTTAATTATTACTATTATTATTAATATTAATATATTAAGTATTACTAACAAAATAAATCCATCGATAAATTGCCAGACACTCATCGGTAAATTACCTATAAATTTATCCATAGATTTATCGACAAATTTAATTGGTAATTAGATATGAATTAAATTTGTTAGTAAATGTGACAATAATTAACGACGGATGATATTTTACTAACAGATAAAATTTCGTCAATAATTTAAATTTTTCTTGTAATATTAATTTTTTAAGTTGTAAAAATTCAAAAATGTAAATAAAATAAATAAAAGTGTGCATTCTTATAAAATCTTGCAATTAAAATTATAAAAATATATAGTGAGTTACTTTACATGATGTAAAATAATCAAATTCTATTTAAGAGTTTTTTAGAAATTTTTTAGAAGATTCTTACATGCTAAATGATCTAATATTTGATTCTTAATTATGTTATTTGCATAGAGAGGATTCTTTTATGATTTTAGGTAGTTCTACTCTTTAAATGAATGACTTAAATATATTATACTGGTTAATATAGTTTTTTTAACGTGTAATTTTGATCCTAACAATATTTTATTTGCAGACTTCATTTTTCAATTTTCAAAATTATGAAGTTTCCTAATAGTAAGGTTTCACAATAAATTTTAATACATACTCTTGTTGGAAATCCGAATATATTTCACTAGATTGATTTCTTGCCTTCTAATTCCTTTAATTAAGGTCGTATCTTATTCTTGCTAGTTTTCTTTATTTACTATTGGCGAGATTATTTCTTCTTATTGCCTTTTATTTCTTCTTATTGCCAAAGATATTTCAAAGGCTCAAGTCAAGTCAGCAATATTAATTGATGGTAGATGCATGCCTAGATCATTGTTGATGATGTATTGACCAGAATAATTCCCATAACCAAGGTACAAAGTTTTGCTAGATACCTTTATGCTTCCTCCTATTACTTTTTTTTCCTATACTTTATTTTCTCTAATTTAAGGGATTTTTTAATAAGTTTTTTGAAAAAAAAATAAAATTATTCTAATTTATAAATAAGTTAATTTTAGTTTGTAGAAAAGTTAATTTTAGTTTGTATAAAAGTTAATTTAGTTTTTTTTAGAAAGATGTTGTAAAAGACTCATGCATACACACAGCTATAGACCAGCTCATACATAAGTACACTGGTGTTTCAGAAAAAAAAAAGAAAAGAAAAAGAGAGAATATATTATTTGAATTATCTCACTTGTTTCATCTGTTATTTATAACCATTTTATTTTAAGAATATATATTTTAAAACGATAAATTAAATACATAATTTAATTTAAACAAAAACTGTATTTAGGTGCACTACTTTTTTCATTTTAAAATTCGTAAAAAATATTAAATTTATCTACTTTAGTAAATCTTAAAAGAAATTTCATCAAATCGGTAAAAGGAATCTGATTGCTAACACTTTTGTTGAAAACTTAAGAAGAGCCTTATTTAAAGTTTTATTTTGAAATACCAATTTTAAATTTAGACGAATTTGGGAATAATGAGAAATCGTAATCAAAGAACCCGGAAAAGTATTCATTCTTGCAAATAAAAATAATGGATGGAACAGCAGTGGGGTTGGTTCGTACTTAGTTAAGTGGGGTTGGTTCGTACTTAGTTAATCTTGATGGAAAAGAGAAACGGAAAAAATTTCATTTGGAATTTTTCTAAAAAAATATTTCAAAAAAATAATACATTCCAATTAACCATTTATATATATATTTGTAATTGTATATTTAGGATTTTTACGTGCAATTTTATCTTGTATTTATAAAAACAGATAAAAATTTTAAAAATTATAAATTTAGATAATTCGTGTTAACGTATTTAAGATAAAAAATCTAACAATAAATAAAATATTTTAATAATATATAAATAAATATAAATCATCCTTAACAAGTTAATTTTATAAAATTAAATTAGACTTTAGATAATATTAGAATTTATTCTAATAAAATTTTTAAATTTATTAAATTATGATCAAAACATCATTAAATATATAATTTTAAGAATAAATTAGAAAGTCTTAACAAAAAAAAGTGAGTCAAAAATTTTATTTCAACTAAAAATAAAAACTTTTTAATAATATATAAATGAATATAAACCATGTAAATTTATAAAAATAAAATTAAACTTAAAATTCATTTTTAATATTATTTTATATCTAAAATCTTGATTTAATACATTTTACAAGAAAATTGTTTTAATACATTTTATTAGAAAATTGTCCATTTTAAAAAGAATTTGATGTTTAATAGATTCACAATAAAAATAATGTCTTCACATACTTTTACACTAAAATGGTCTCTACACGTAACAAGTTTGGCTTCTTTCACATGTGCACTTACTTTATGAGTAAGAATCACCACATGGCCATTTCACTGTCAAAAGTACTCACTAAAATGGTCTCTACACGTAACAAGTTTGACTTCTTTCACATGTGCACTTACTTTATGGGTAAGAATCACCACATGGCCATTTCACTGCAAAAAGTACTCGATGTTGGAAATAAAAACAAGAACTGGAATTGGTTTGTTCTCCGTGTAAGTATTCGGAGAAAAAGAAATGAAGAAAATATTGATGTACGAACGCGGTTGTGCATTTATTGTTTCTGAGAAGGTGTTATTAAAATTAAAATTAGTTAAAATATACGATTATTTTAATAATTTCATTAAAATAGTTTCATTGTTTTTATGAATAAGTTATTTTGACTAAAAAACCACAGTAATTGATTTGATGATGTGAAAAAATTAATCATTTATTAAAATATGAAAATATTAGCCACTTTTTAATTTTCTTACATAACTAAAATCACAGTATTATTTTGAAATCAAAATAATAACACGTAATTTCTCAATATCTTGTAACTCACATGGAAGAGAATTATATATAACTAAACTTATTTTCTCATAAGACAAATTTAAGAAATGGATAAATTAGAAGCACAGTAGTCTAACGCAAACCCACCCGCTCCAAAATTAAGAAACCAACGCTAATAAATAAGTAGTCATAGATATTAGGACAAGAATCCAAGGCTTTTGCTTTCTGTCTCTTTGATATTTTTTTCATTGCATTTATCATTTTTTTTCTTTATCCTTTCTTGCATTGTAAAATGTGGAAATCTTTTAAATTCAACCATTCAAAATTGTAATTCAAATTTTAGTATTATTGTAAATTATATGAGTCATAACGTTTCAAATTTTACAATCCATTCTCAGAATGAAATAGATTCTAAGTTGTACACTTTGAATAAATAATTTATATAATTTAAACAGTATTATTAAATCACTCGTCGAGAAAATCCATAAACTATTTTTAAAACATTTAATAAAAAATGTAATTACCAATTTCAGACGTAAGAATCCATAATAGTTTTTTTTTTTCTTCAAGTATGAAAGTTCGAGTTTTAACTTTTGAAGAATAACTTGCATGCGTATGGTGAAAGAGGGAGTCGTCATTTGGTGTCTTCAGGTCAACTTGCATAGTTGGTTCATCATTTACTTAAATATTTAGAAATCTGTTATTATATGAATTTGATATCTAAGTAATAAAAATTATTTCTTATTAATTCGTATAAACATAATTAACAATCCTTAACTTTAAAGCAAGAGGATGAACTCTAAATCCTTCAACTTAAAAACCTAAATCTTAAATAAAAATATTTTTTTCTTGAACTTATAAAAGTAAAAGATTAACGAAACAAAATATTTATATGCAGATTAGTTTTGAAAGTACATATTAACCAAATATTTAAAATCACATAACCTATATATATGAGTACTTTTAGTTCCTAAATATATAGTTTTGTATTTTCGGCTTTCAAATGGCAATGTCATTAACACTGCTAAACAAACCTTTGACTGGTATAAATGTGTTAGGTAACTTTTGATAAGGTACAAAAGAATAAGAAGTACTTTGATTGAATATTTTATGTAGGCCTAAGGAAGATATATTCTCAGAGGAAGTTTCATTGGATATTTGGATGAATTTACCTACCTTTTATCTTCGCTGCATAAATTAAATGAGTAGGGGTCCAGTACTTTTTGAGATTCAAAAATTCATTTTAGATTATATAGTTTAAAATATATTTTTAAGAGTGCAATAATGTATAATCTATAATATATAGTCTAATTTGGAAATATATTTTAAATTACATAATTTAAAACTACATTTTATATTATATAATATTGTCGAACAACATTGTATATAATTTTCAAGAATTTTTTCTAAATTATGTTATCTAAATTTCATAATAAAAAATTAAATATGACTAAGGATGCAGTACATTCAAAAATTTATTTTAGATTATATTAATTAAAATACATTTTCAAGAACATAATAATATAATCTAAAATATATGAATCCTTATTTTTTTACTTTTAATTTTTTTAATTTACAATATTATTCTCAATTGAACAATTCACAGTAAATTAACTATTTTAGAGTATTATCGACCAAAAATTAAAAATCACAAACATATATGATAGAAATCCTTTATTATTTGTCGCAAGGCAACGGGAGAAGTAAAAGTCTTCTAATAAAAGTTTATTTTTTTTTAATTTTTCTCTTAAATCATTTTTTTTATTTTTGTGGTTATTTTTTTTTTACTCTGTTTTATTCTTTTTGATCTTAAATCAGTACTTTTTTTTTTATTTTAGAGTTTTAAAGTATTGGCTTGAAAATGTACTTTTTATCATATTAGTTAGGATAAACCTCAATTATAATGACTTTTAAAATTAATTATGATACTATAAATTAATTTAAAATATTTTAATTAACATTAGATGTCCAACCTATAATTGGTAAAGTGACTAATGACACCTTAGTATAGGTCTTTTTTAATACGTATCACATGGCACATGTTCCATATTCAGCAAATCAACGAGCCCGCTCACCACCCATTTTGGCAATCTTAAACCAGAATAAAGGTAATTATTGTCGTATAATTATAAATTTTCTCCTATCATTGACTAATCAATTTATTAACAGGATAGTAACTATTGGAGAACTCGAATTACTTAATAATTTTTAATTAATTAGGTCTATAAAGTCTTTTAATTAGATGACTCAACTTGTATTTGTCTATTAATTGGACATTTTGTTTAATCGTTGTTAGGTTCACACTTGACTTAGTCACCTAGATAGTATTAACAACGGCTAATTGCGAGACAGCATGTGAAGTTCATAAATATGCACTTCTCCCATGTGGATTCTATAAAAGGAAGCTTTGAGCTTTTGAAGAGGGAAGCTTGAAGTCTGGTAGAATCTAAAGAGTTGAAGGTAGTTGAGAATTTTGTGTGTTGTGTATATTATTTATATTATTGTTTCAAATGGATAGAGTGATATATATGTGTGTGTAGTTTTGGTATTTTTAGACGCAGGAAAAGAAGTAGGTGGAAACAGAGCAGAAAGGGCAGTTAAAGAAAAAGAGCACCATGAACTCTCTTAACAGTGGAGGTGAGATAAGTGTGAGGGTTGAAGAAAACGAGATTCAAACCTCAGAAGAACCCACGGATGAAGTTGAAGCAGATGGTAAGTATTTGTCAAAGGAAGCGTGTGATTTCATAAAACAAAATAAATCTGAATCAACTTGGAGAGAAAGAGGCCTAGGGCGTCACACTTTACAGCAAAGGAGCCCTACGGGAAACACGGTGGTACATATAGCAGCCCTCCATGGAAATGATGAATGTGTGAAATGGGCATTTGGAATTGTTCCAGAACTTTTGCATGAAAAAAATGGTGATGATGATTCTCCTCTGCATGTTGCTGCAAGAGCTGGCAACATCTCTACTCTTGAGATATTGTTGGATGCACTTCTCCTTAATTTAGATCCAAATTCTGAAGAAGCCAAAGAGGCAATCCTTGTAACCAACAACCAAGGAAATACTTTCTTCCATGAGGCCTTATTGAATGGCCACTCACATGTAATGAATATTCTAGATTCTTTACAAGGATTCAAGGGATTGGTTGAGGAAACTGCGTTTGCTACAACAAACAACAAAGGCAAATCAGTTTTGCACTTGGCATTATTGTCCAGAGGAATTCCACCTATCAAAGGTACAAAGTTGCTACATACCTTTAATTGTTTATGATAAATCTAATTATATTCATTACTGGAACACTTGTTCATACATGGGGGTAAATAAGTTTGTTTAATAACTTTAAGTGATACCACATTTTAAGAGAGAGCATTCATAAATTACATTATTTTAATGTGAATTTTATAGATATAATTTATTTAGATTTAAAAAAAATGTTTATAAATTAAAAATTGACTTAATTAAATAGTTCCAATTATGTTTATTTTATAGTATTTTTTAAAATTTTAAACAATTCATCTATAAAAAGTTTATATTAAAATAACATTTTTGTTCACATATATTCTCATTGTGAGAAACCTAAAGATCGTAATTACTGCTTCATCATTCTGCACTTCTCGTGTTAATGCAGTTTGTCTGCATCCCAGTTTAAGCTTTATGTATTGTTCTATTTATATATATTAGGTTTTAAAATATCTTATTGACTTGTTCATTTTCTGTAGTCGATACACATATTATTATTTATGGATCTGTATTCATAAGTAAATTTAGTATTATTTACAGATTATTACTTACGGATTTATATCTATATATAAATTTAATATTACCTACGGAGTATTACCTACGGATCTATATCACTAGGTAAATTTAACATTACGTACAAATTCTTATCCACTGATTTGTATCTATAGGTAAATTCAACATAAGATATGAGAATATTACATATAAAACTATATTTTTAATAATGTTTTATATTTAAATTAATAATATTAATATTATTTTTATTATTCACATTAATGTTATTAATATTATTAATATTATTATTAATTTTAACAATATTATGAGAATATTATTCATATTTTAATAAGTTATTAAAATCATTATTATTATTATTACCCTGAAATATTAGTATTTTTAAGATTTTTTTGTTAATATTATTAAAAATACTAATATTATTTTTATTTTTTATTTAATTATGTTGTTAGTATTAATATTGTTATTACATATTATTATTAATATCAATAGTAATAATAATAATAAATATTAATAATATTATTAATATTATAATTAATGGTATTAATATTATTTATGTTAATATTATTAATATTTTAATATTATCCAAGAACATAAATCCGTAGGTATTATTCACGAATATAAGTCTTTAGATATTACCGATCGATATAAGTCTGTAGATATTACCCACGGATATAGGTCGGTAGGTATTATCACAAATATAGGTCTATGGATATTATCTATGGATATAGTTAGTAATAAAAAAATATTATCTATGATGTTACTTACGGATCAATATTAGTAGGTAATGTAAAATTATATCTACAAAACAAATTCTATGAGAAACGCGAAATTACCCACAGATAAAAATTGGTAGAAAATTTACTTACAAGCTAATTATTTACAAATTTTGACTTGATAATTCGTAGGTAATGTCTAATTACTCTTAAATTTTTGTCATTACCTACGGATTTTGTTATAGGAAAATCCAATTTCTTTTAGTACCCCTACTACTGCACTTTTAAAGAAAGTAAGAACACTATGGAAATAATTACTGTTCAAATTTGCCCACACCTTTTCGAGGGTACATGCATTTATAGACACATTTTTTTTAAGTTATTTTTTAAAAAAGATAATTTAAAATTAACTTAATTACAACTTACAAGTTTTTCCCTAAAATATTCTTTACTGCACTCTAATTCCCTAAAAATTTATAATCATTTGGTCGGGAGAACAAGGAACATATTAGTGAGAAATCAAGGTACGAACAATAGTTACACCTAGAATATTATAGTTTTGAATTGTTATCTGCAATCGTAATTGCGGCTGTTGCTATTGCTAAGTTTCCCTAATTATGCCAATAGCTGCAACCTAGTTTTCCCTCTCCTTCTTGATGATAATATAGTTGTTTTCATTATTTTGACAAAGCATATATTATGTTTTGTCAATACGTATCAAATGGCACTAATAACTTCTGCCAATCACGATATTCTAGATTCAGCGAGTCTGGATATGGAAATAGCAAAAAGTAGAATGTCTAACTTTGAGCAACCATTGAGTCTGGATCTGGATATGAGAATGATAGAAAGTAGACGAAGAAGGACCTTCTTACAAAATCAAGGAGCCCGATCACCACCCATTGTGCCAATCTTAAACCAGAATAAAGGTAATTTTTGTTCTATTAATTATAATTTTTCTCTTATCATTCACTAATCAATTTATTAACATTATAGTAACTGTTGGGGATCTGAATCACTATCTCTCCACTTTCTTTGTGTGCACATGGAGTAATCAAATTTTAATAAAGGTTAAATTAATATAGACGAACTTCAATTATTTAATAATTTTTAATTAGGTCCATACAGTTTTTCTATTAGATGAATCAACTTGTATTTGTCTATTATTTCGACATTTGTTTAGCTATAACCCTTAAAAAGTGAGAATCTTTATTACATATCTGCAAAAATGTCAATATCATATTTATAGACTTAGATATTTATAGTCAATTTTCTATAACGAAAATTAGAAAGAAATACTTCATTAAAAAATAAGTACAAGTTTAAAGATTCAATTAGAAAAATATTTTACAGCACTGATTAAAAAATTCCGTAGCTTAATTGAATTTTAATTTTAAAATAAAATAATTAAATTCTTTCATTTTCAAATTGCATAGAATTTTCAAAACTATGGTGAAAGAAAACGTATTTTCCCTTTTTAAATATAATGTAACTGGTTAACTTTTTTTGCAGCAAATATTTATTTATTGGACATTTTTGTTTTCAATATTCCTTCTTTCCTATAAATAACTCATGCATTCCATGTTTGTCAGCGAGACTCTGCTTTATAATTGGTTATTCAGAAAATATGGCAGGTACTACAGAGAAAATACTAAACAGAAAGAAAGAATGGACTAATGATAAGGATGAGAGAGGAAGAAATGTTCTTCACTATGCAGCATCTACAGGTTACCTACATGGTGTTGAGTATTTGCTTCAAAATTGTGATCCTTCCAATATGGAAAGAGACAAAGATGGCCTTTTTCCTCATCATCTCGCTTCTGCATGTGGACATACACAAGTGGTAAAGAAATTGCTAGAAAACTGTCCAAATCCCAGTGAGATACTCGATAACAAAGGTCGAAACATTGTTCACATTGCAGCTATAATGGGACAGTTTGATGTGGTAAGGTACGTCTTGAAAGATGCAAATGATGAAGTTAAAGATATGATAAATGCAAAGGATTACGATGGAAACACTCCGTTGCATTTGGCTGCCTCACACTCTCGTCCAAAAATTGTGCAAGCCTTGACATGGGACTCAAGAGTGGATCTCCATTGCCTTAACAACAACAACCAAACAGCTCTCGATGCTTTTCAGCAATTTGAACAAGAAAATAATCCACCCTTCCAACAGGCAAGTATATATAGAATACTGCGTTTACTCAAAAATTCCATGCACATATAAATTGTCTAAATTATCCAAAAAATTGTATATGCAGCGGCTAACATGGTGTCAACTAAAATCTGCTGGTGTACAAAATGCTAAAAGAAGGTCACATTCTATCGAGATTCCTGATGGGAAATATAACTCAATAAAGCTCAATTCAACCAGAGTTAATAAGCAGCGGATAATAATTTCCCTGACTCGCAAGAACCTGTGAGGAGCAATAACAAATAATCGCAACAACAAAATAC
>Ga0099824_1010393_pt1 | contig 10981 bp, 5 predicted proteins | sample SiratrowhiteBW_FD_76837 | JGI IMG/M metagenome (GOLD analysis project Ga0099824, IMG submission 76837) | Root nodule microbial communities of legume samples collected from California, USA - Siratro white BW | ecosystem: Host-associated > Plants > Roots > Nodule | place: USA: California... | reverse complement strand
CAAAACCACAAAAAAAACGTACGATCACATGATTAGCGAAAAAGACATCATAATGAAACCAAATCGACCCTACTGTAGTATTTATAAAAGCGAAGCGTTGGAACGAACGAATAGAAAAGCGAAGGCATAAAGAGTTTTCAGATGAAGAAGAAAACCTCTTAGGTCTTCCCCCTCAGAAGCAGAAACTGGAAGAGTTTACATGGTGACAGAATGAAAGGACTGAGGTAGATGGGAGAGGGATGAGTTGATGAGAGGAGGTGAAGAGCTATTAATAGAGAATTTTTTTGCCGCCCCATTTTCATTTTTATTTTCCTCCCTTTTTTACTTTAACTTTGTTTGCCATCTAGCAAGGGTAATTTTGTCTTCCGATTCAGTTGTGAGGATTCCACTTCTATCCAATAAATAAAGATCTAAATATAATAATATTTTAAGTAAAATAAGGTAACTTTAAAAAAGCAGCATCTAAACTTTAAAATAATATACGTAAATAAATTTGTCAAAATTAGTCAAATCTGCACGAGTAAAACTAATAAATTTATAATGTTAAAACAAAATTAAATTAATTTGATCCAATTCAAAAAGTTAAACTGACTCAGCTTAAATTTGAATGAGAATTTTTTTATCGGGTTAAGACATGATAAGTTAAAATGTTTTTCATTAATTAAAATCCAATGTACCTGTTCTAATGAATTTTGATTTAATCGTATGGTTAATTTAGATTGATTTAGAAAAAATCATCATCCGATAAATTAAATTAATCTCGTAAAATGAGCTAGTTTAATTTTAATAGTCCGATTATGATAAGCAATAAGTTATTATAATTTTGAACCTTTTATCTTTATTTATTGTTTATTTTTATTTATTATTTATTTTATAACATTTTTAAATTTATATTGATATTAATAATATTTTTAATGGCTAATGTTTTATTTTATTTAGTTATTTTGTTTTGCATGTTCTCTTACTCGTGGTATAATAAAAATACATACAATGAACAACATGACAAAACTAAGATGTTTCATAACTATGTAAGATTGTAAGAATGTTTCAGTGAATAAAAACTATAAAAAAAAAAAAAACTACTAAAGAATCTGAAATCTATCAATTCAAAAAGAAAAGTTTGTTGAATAACCAGGTTGATCGGAGTTAAAACAAAATCAAATAATTGAAATAATTTTAGTCTCATCCTTTTATTCTCACCTTTTTCGTTAAAGTCACATCCTAACTGTTAAGGTTAATTATTTATTTTTGTGGTTGCTATATTAATTGCTTTGTTGTTGTTGACCTATTTGACATTACAATTTTTATTAGAGTTTTTTACCTTCAATTTTTAAATTATTAAACTCTGTTTCTGATAAAAGAAGTTATTCTTATTGGCGGAGGGATTTCGTGTGTGACAATACTTCCCACCTTCCTATGTTCTTTTATAATTTTTTTACCAACCGCCATAGCTACCAATAAAAATTCTTCACCCTGTTGTTTTTGTTTGTTACGATACAGCATTGACTACAATGGCACAGTTTATTATGTACAGCTTTTGGAGAAATTGAACTTTCACCTTCTTTTCTGACATAACACAGTGCTATTATTAATACTTATGAAGAATGGGTTAAAATTGAATCTCCCAAGAACGAACCCTGATATTTGCATGGCATTGAAGAATGTGTTTTCTGATAACGCGTAGACTCATAGGCTATAGCGCGTGGGCCATGCTTTTTCACATGCCTGAGTTAGTGGCATTGATAATATACAATGAGGTTCAGTCCAAACATGCCACATAGATTGATTTAGTTTTTTTCTATACATGCAAGGTTCACCATTTCATTTCGTTTTATCTATGCATGCGACACTCAGCTCAAGCATGCCACGTAGTTTCATTTAGCTTTTTCTACACATGCAATGCTAGGTAGATGCATTTAGTTCAAGCACGACATTATATTCATTTCGTTTCATCTGCGTAATATTTTGTCTTTTCTCTTGTAAATGTGCGGAACATCACCCACTCTCTTACTTAACTAGCATTTTACTCATCACAAGTTTTCAGAAAGATTGAAGGTGGAATTCTCGATAACTAATTGTACGAAGAATTAAGAGTGAAATTTCCGATAACTAAGGATAGGTAGCCGACATTCGATTTTGTGTCGTATTATGCCAACTAATTGTACGGATGGCATTTGGTTCACCTCGTATTCATATGAATATCTGATTTCGATTGCATCAGTGTCAGTGTAATTTTTACTGTCAGATTAAAATAATAATAATAATAATATTATTATTTTATTTTATTATAACAAATATTACTGAATAAACGTGAATTTAATATTTTTATTATTTGTTTTAAATATTATAATAGTTATGATTCAAAATATATATTGATAATTTTTTTTTTATAAAATTCTACATTATTCCTTTACATTTTCTAACAAATAAATAAATAAATACTTGTTTGATTGTGTTTGATAAATTATACATAGAATCAAGACTAAGTTTATAAAATTATAAATAGTAAAATTGTAATACAAATCTATATTTTAATTTTTAATATATATTGTTTACAAATAAAAGAAAGTATTTGAAATATATTATAGAAGAAATAAAATTATTTTATTTTGTTTTAATTGAAACTCGTTCAATTCAACTAAAAGTACATACATTATAATAAAAAATATTTTTAATTTTTAATTGGCTGAAATAATTAATACTCTGAAAAGAATTATGATTATACTTTTTACGATTTTATGATGATCCTTACAATCTTATTGTTTTATGATCTTATCTATGTTTGAATCGTATATACAATCTTTTTATTTTACAATTAAAAATTCAATTTTAACTTTTTTACATGTCACTGTATTTTTTAATGTAACATTAAATTTCTAAAACAATTTTGTTTTTAGATTTAGTTGGGAGGATCCCACTTCTATCCAATAAATAAAGATTTAAATATTAATGATGCTATGATAGTTAAATTGATAGAAATTAAAATTATCCTTTTAATATTATATAATAATATTTTAAGTAAATCAAGATGACTTTAGAAAAGCAGCATCTAAAATTTTAAAATACTATGCTATACATAAATAAATTTGTGAGAGTTAGTCAAATGGGCCACATCAAACTAACAAAGTTATTGTACTATACGGCCATATGAGAATATGGTAGCCGACAACTGGTCAAGTCATCAAGTTGTCGGTCACACCCATAAGCTGGTAATTTCAGATAACACATAGGTCAACAAGTATGTAATCACATCTAACAAACTAGTCTTTTTGTCTCCTTTTATTGAAAACAAACATTAGAATAAGTCTCTTCATTCAACGGACACAGGAATCAACCTTAAACCTTATGTAAGTTATTGGGCTTTCTTTTTCCTTTTGTAAAGTAGAAAAATAATGGGTTCAAAAACTTCACACTTCAGTTAAAGTCCATCTGTTAGTAATATACAAATCTTATCAAACATAATCTTCAAGAAATAAAAAATATATAGTGAAAAATATTACTTTGTATAATATTAATAAAAATATTACTGTATTCATGAAATTTGTTCAACCATATTGATCAGTACTTTTGTATACATATATGTCATGGTGGATTGGAGAAGTAAACGGTGGTAGATGTCAAGTATTAGAAAAGTAAACGGTGATAGATGCATTTATCTGATGAGACGGCATGTGGTATGAAATGTTAGTAATGTTATAACTCTATATAATGTTAATAAAAAAGTATTACTGAAATGTTCAACCAATGTGTTCAGTACTTCTGTGTGCCTAAATGCCATAGATTGAAGATATAAACGGTGATGATCCGTTATTCAACTTAGCAGCGCTGTCTTTCTGTTCAACCAATGCATGTTGGCTTAGTATTTTTCTGATCTGCATTTATTTGATGACACGCCCGTGATTGACAGTTAAATATATAATAGAAAGAGATATATGTAATCGCATATTAATGAAAAAGTATATTCTACATACTAGCACAAACTTCAATTCATATAAATCTATGGTAAAAAAAATATATAAATAAAATTAAACATTGCATGATCGATTGCATGACCGATGTATTGAATGACTCGTGTCACACATAGTTAAAATATTAAATTTAAAAAAAAAAACTACTTAGGACTTTATTTATCATATTATGAGGACTTTATTTATCATATTATGGTCATTGTCTTAAATTATATAAATATTAAAAATATTTTATTTAATTGTATCTATAACACTTTGTTTTCTTTTTCAATATTAATGTTTAACCACTCATGTAACATAAATGTATAATTTAAATGAAAAAATATATATATTTAGTTTCATCCAAATTTTTATTTTTCTAATCAATCTATACTACAAATGCGTGTTCCAAAACTCTAAGAAGGTGTTCATTCTCATCTTTGGATTATTTGGTTTGATGTGTAATTTCAAGTCTCAAATCTAACCTACTAACATGTGATAAAATTTCATCAGTTTATAACTTTTTGAAAGTTTAACTTGATCTATCTACTTTATTTAAGACCATTTTAAAGATTTTAATATCTATTTAACCAGGTGTAACTAGATCAAAGAAGAAAAACTTTACAATTTGATTACTGGTCTGTTTTTTTGCATTTTAGTTATTAATTGTTATTTGTTTTACTTTGTTGCCATTAAATAATTAAAAAGAGAAAGTTAAAATTTGGAAAGAAAAGAAGAATTATCTTAGTGTTACTCTGAAGTACATATTATAATAATGTTTCAGAAAATGTTTACAACACTAAGTTCAAATTAGATTTACTATGATTAGGAGTAACGAAATATATTAATCTGCCCTATTTCAAGCATGTTAAAAACATCTAACCCGTAGTTAAAAGAAATTGACTTGGATCACTCTACTAGATGCATTTTTTTTTTCATAAAACAACTCAATTATAAAGAAAAAAAACAAAAAGACAAAAAGAAAGTATGATACCTTTAAAAAATGTATGAAGTAAAGGATAATAAGAATAATTAGTGATATAAAATGCAGGAACTACAATGAAAAATAAAATCAAATAAACTTAAAAAGTATAAACTTTAAAAAAATATACATCTTTTTGTTATTTTGTACGGTATAATACTAAAAGAATATTAAAAATTAAATTATTAAAATAATAACTGAGTCAAATTTGTTTGTTCATTCCGTACACATTCACAGTATTTTGATATATTCAGATGATACGGATGGGAGAAGAATTGGTGGTGGTTCTGAAAGTTAATGGAAGCTACATTTTCTCTTCTTAGACATGTTATGCTTGTCATCTACAATAATATTGAGTGTGTCAATTTCCAATGTCAGTTGTACCGTGCATGCACTTTAAGCTTCTAACCTTTTAACGGTAAAATTTTACATTGAAACAAAGTGAAATGAAGATAAATGTGGCGTCATACAAAGTTTTTCTTCAACCAATGAATGAATTTTGTCCAGTAACATATATATTGGTTTTCATTATAAATTTTAATTAGTGTTGATTTATATAAAGATACTATTATGAAAAATAAAGAGATGAATAAAAATGAAGATAAGATATGAGAATGAAAATATTCTCTCTATAATAGAGAACTGTATATATACAAGTACTGTATCCATTCTAGGTATAGCTAAATAAAGAAAACAAAATAAAATGATTACAATTTGATAATGTCATAAAAACAAATAAATAAAATTGATCATAATTTGATTCTATCATAAAGACAAAATCACATAATTGATATTAGTTTACTTCTATAAGCCTGATATTCATATCTTCTGAACCTCCCGCAAGCTGGGGAGCAACAAATATTCTTAAAAGACTGAGAACCTAAGACTTTGGTATAAATGATTGATAGTTGATTTGTAGTGAAGATGGGAAGCAAATGGATGAGACCCTTCTTTAATTTTTCTCTAACAATGTGACAGTCTATTTCTATATGTTTGGTGCGTTCATAAAATACTGGACTGGATTAGCTGCAATATATCTTGCTGAGTCATTATCACAATATAAAAGAGATGGTTGCTCAAAAGGAACTTTCAAATCTCGAAGAAGATAGACTAGCCATTGAATTTCACAAGTAACAGTGGTTATTGTCCTGTATTCAGCTTCACAGGAACTTTTTGATATTGTTCCTTGCTTCTTTAATTTTCAGGATATAAGGAAATTTCTTAGATACACACTAAAGTCAGTTACTGATCGTCTTGAATCACTATAGGTGTCTCAATCACTATCACAAAAAGCTTTGAGATGGGCAGAACTGCTGGAAGAAAAAAAATAAACCAAGACTTAGAGCTCCTTTAATATATTTGAGAACTCTAATTGCTGCATTATAGTGAGCAATTGTAGGCTTATCAAGAAATTAAGAAAGTTGTTGAACAAAAAATATGATGTCAGGTCGGGTATTAGTGAGATACATAAGCCTTCTAATCAACCTTCTATAGGCATGAACATCATTAAAAGGAGTGACTGCAGGTTTGCAGCCTAAAAGACCTGCATCTGTTAACAATTTGTTGGGAGAATCCGAGGGGGAAACACCGGGGAGATCTCAAACAAGAATGAGACAAGAGCCAACCCATATAAGGGAATGATGCTACCTTCAACCCAAAACCTTAAGGCATTGGGTTTGTGGGTCTTCTTCTTTCTTATATGTTGCTCAACTTTCTCATTCCTACCCAATGTGGGACTTAGACTCACACTTGAATACCTAACACAATTCCAATACATATTTCCTTTGATTCATCATTATCCCTTTCTTACTTCTTGCTACTTTAAAACCAAGAAAATATCTTAAATCACCAAGATCATTGATCTTGAATGTCTTATCCAAAGCTTCTTTGACTCGGTCGATATCTTCTTTATCATTTCCTACCAAAATTATATCATCCACATATACCAATAATGTTGTAAAAAATCCTTCAGAAGAATTAATAAATAAAGAATAATCATTCATAGATTGAGTATATCTCACAGAAATAAAAAAGGATGACAATTTAGCACACCACTCCCTGCCAGCTTGCCTAAGGCTATATAAAGCTCCCTTTTTTTAATTTACAAACTTGTCCTGATTAAATACAAGTCAATCCAGGAAGAGCAACCATGTATACATCTTCTTTCAACTCTCCATGTAAGAAGGCATTGTTTATGTCTAACTGTTTTAACTCCCAGTTATATATAGAGGCTAAAGAAAGAAACAACCTTATAGTGGTCATCTTTGCTACTGGAGAAAAAGTTTCAAGGTTGTCAATGCCCTCTGTTTGTATGTATCCCTTCACCACTAATCTTGCTTTATGTTTTTCAACAGTCTCATCAGCATTATACTTTATTTTAAATATCCATTTGCAACTTACGACAATTTTGTTCTTGGGAAGAAAAACAATCTCCCATGTTTGATTTGACTCCAAAACAAATATCTCACACTGTATAACCTTCCTCCAACAGTCATATTTTCATAGCTTCAGAATAAGTGTTTAGCTTAACATGTAAAGAAATAGACATAACAAAAGGTTTTTGAGATGATGATAATTTATCATAAGACAAAACAAAATTCAAAAGATATTTAACTCTAGAAGATGTATTGGAAACATTGAGATTACAATGATAATCCTTTAGATACTCAGGTGGTCTTTTTGGTCTGGTACTTATTCGAATGGACTATGTTGTTTCATGATTCCCATCAGGGTTTTGGTTTCTATGGGAACAAACTTTTTTAGGGATCTGAATGTCTGATTCATGGTCATCATTAACGTTATTTTCAATATTATCACAGGGTGTAAAAATGACTTGTGATGACGGATTCAAAATAGGTTGATATTCTGTAAAAAGATTTTGATTATGAATGTCTAGACTGTCAGTTTTATTGTTAGTATCTTCAATCCTTTGATATGGAAAAACATGTTCATAGAAGACAACATCCCTAGACACAAAAATTTCTCTTGATTGAATATTCAACAAAATATATCCTTTTATTCCCTTTTTAAAACCAATAAAAACACATTTTGATGTCCTTGGATCAAATTTACTTATATTTGTTAACAAAGTGCTAGCATAACATAAAGATCTAAACACCTTTAATTGATTAAAATCTGGTGAAGTTTTGTAAAATATTTCATGAGGAGAAAAATCATTTAAAACAGGTGTGGGAAGCATGCTTATAAACAATATTCGATTTTCGCTCGTATTTATATGAATAGTAGCGACTCAAGATTTTAGGAGCCAAAAGCAAATTTAAAAAATGAGATCTTTTTAAATAATTAGCTAGCTGTTTATCTTTCTAGTATAATTTTAAAATTTTATAATTTAAGAGGAAAAGTGAACATAAATTCTTCCTTAATGCTCTAAGTCTTCACATAAAGACTCGTGCATAAATGCACAGTATGAACACGTACATAAATGCACAGTATAAAATAATTTTTTAAAAATTTTAAAAAAAAACTTCATTTTTTTAATTTGCTTTAGGTCTCCTAAAGTATTTTTTATCTTTCTAGTATAATTTTAAAATTAAATATTTATAATTTAAGATCAAAAGTGAATACAAACTCTTCCTCGTCAATCTTTGGACTCCAAGTTTTCAAATATAAAGACTTGCGCATATATGCACAGTATGAACATGCACATAAATGCGTGGTATAAAATAATGAAACAAATGAAATTGGAAACAAATTAAAATAATATTATGAAAGAACAACAGGAAAGAGGAAGGAAGGAAGGAAATAAGTGGGAGAGTTAGATAATGAAAGAACATATAAAGAAATAATGTCAATCTATTGAAATATAGAAAATAAATAAAAAAATTAGAAAGTTTTGATACTTAGGATTAAATATATTAATTTATTATACGAAAGTTTCAAAAATATTATTTGTTAAATAATATTTATAATACCAATATAAATTTAAAATCATTATAACATCAATATAAATTTAAAGTTACTTAAGATATTTTAATTTTTTAATTAAATTTGTTATAGTATAATTTTAAAATTAAATATTTTTGTATTTTATAATAATATATGAATATTAAATTTTTTTTAGGCTTTGAAACTTTTGAGACTTATATGCTTAGGCCATGACCCTTGAGTATGTATATGGTATCCAAACAAGAATATCAAGTCAGTCTAATTCTTTAGGCTGTTATTTTTTAAGGTTAAGATGTTGATTTTGTTTCAATATGTCTTATAACACGTCATCATTTGTGAAGTGACTGTGTAGAAAAAATATAAGATATATGTTACTGTGTGTTTGAAAGTCAAAAATATTAATTTTTAAATATTGATTGATTTGCTTTTCAATATGGTATGGTCATTCTTGAATTTATTGAAAAAATATTTGTTTGTTATTTTTCTTAAATTGTATTTAGTTACACCTACATTACTACTCATCTTATCAATTAGTTGTTACCATTAAGTTTACTTAAAAAAATATTAGATTAGATGTTCATTCACTATGATCACTAGTTTTCGAGAAAACTTTAGAGAAAAAAAATGTGATAACTAATTACAGGAAAGGTTATTGGATTCCATCTACTGTCAGATCAAAACAAAAATAATGGTGACCAAAACTTTTTATTTTTTTCCTACAATAATTCTAACAAATAGTATCATATAAATATTTAATTGATATTTTGGTTGGATATCATTCTGATTATTATTAGAAACATGTTTGCACAAATTTCTCTATAAAAGCTTATAGAAAAGTTGAATTCAAATTAGAATCCTTCAACTTCTAATAAAAAAAAATACATTTATTTGTTTAAAAATAAAAACATTGGAACATTTATTTGAAAAAAATGAAAAAAAGTTATTTAAATTCTATCTCATTCTTTCAAAAATCAAATTAAATATATTGGATAATAACTTAATTTAATAAATTATGAATAATAAACATTATTTTATGACACAAATAATTATGATTGTAAGATAAAATTTATTAAATTTATGAATCAATTAGTTGATTTGTTAAATAAACCGCTTGGATATGGATTATATGAGAACGAATTATTACGCTTCTAATTTTTACTCCATAGCATCTCATTAAGTTGTTCAAACAGTTCCCCATTAAGTTGTTCAAACAGTTCCCTATCTTGTGATTCATTTCGAACGGTCCCTAATTTACTACTCGCGTCCTAATTCTATCTGAGTTATGTTACTTTCCAACTTCAGTGACAACAAAGCTGTGTTTTTTATGCATGATTACACTTCAATTTTTCTCTCCATAGCATCTCATTAAGTTGTTCAAACAGTTCCTTATCTTGTGATTCATTTCGAACGCTTTTAGAAAAGCATAAAGAAATAAAACTTTCAATAATCAAGCATATATATAACCAATTATTATCCATGATAAAAACTAGTTTTTGTTAGAATAAATGAAAAAAAAAAAGTTTCTGAGTAAGAAAATGAGTGCACATGCAACTAGAAAAGGAAAAAATAGCTGTTAGGAATAATCATAAAACACAACTTCTCATTAACAAAACAACATTGTCTTACAGGAAAAGAAGACTTACAAATTTAAACTACTAAATCAATCACATGGCTTGTTTTCCAAACTACTAAAATTCAAGTTAAAATCTTGGCATTCAAGCTCCCCGAACATGCTTAGTTACAAATATTTCTGGTCTTTTCCGACTCATTTTGCACATCCAACATTTGTTTACAGCCCTTCTGGTAATGCATTTGCACCACGCTAGAAGAATAACAACCATAAACTAGAAACACCTCAATCAAAACCAAGAACAAGAAAGTACAGAGCCAAGGTCGTAAAAGAAGAAAGACCAAAAGGAGTTATCAGAAAGGTCACTACAGAGGCTGTTCCATTAGGAGAAGCAGCTCAATCAGCCGTAAAGACACGTAGGACCTTGAACTTTGAGACTAGGGATACTAGCATAGTTATAGTATGTGGACTACCAGCGGTTGGTTTAAAGAGAAAGCAACCAAGTATTGAACAGGAAGGAAATCTGATAGGAGCAAGGCATAACAATACGCAGGCATGCTGCTTAGACTATGTGGT
>Ga0099824_1010389_pt1 | contig 10988 bp, 7 predicted proteins | sample SiratrowhiteBW_FD_76837 | JGI IMG/M metagenome (GOLD analysis project Ga0099824, IMG submission 76837) | Root nodule microbial communities of legume samples collected from California, USA - Siratro white BW | ecosystem: Host-associated > Plants > Roots > Nodule | place: USA: California... | reverse complement strand
TATTACTAGTAGAGTCAGGATATCAATCGTTAAACCAGATCCTTAGACAATGCACATCCTATTTCTCCGCACAGATGTTTTCTTTCCTGAAAACACTATGCCTACGCATCACATACAATTCATGTCATACATCTTCAATTTTCATTCATCTATTCATTCACTTTCCATCTCAATCTCAACAATCTCAATAAAACTTCACCACTTTATATAATTATACAATATCAGATACGATTCCTCAGTTAATCATACACAAAAAAACATATATCAAAGTCTTATCACAAGTCATATTCAATCTAGTAAACAACAATCAAAAGTTCTCATATATTACTTTCGAACATCATTACTCAAATCAGGTCAAATCACATCAAATCAAGATAAATAATCAAATATATTCGGTGCTCAAGGACCAGTCAGACCTGCAAGAAAGACTTGGGCACTGACAATCACATATTCAAGTACTTTATCCTAAAGTTATCCTAAAGTTATATTTGAAAGTAACTAATTAGTATAAAACAAGTTACTAGCTTCTCTTATCTGATGAAGATCTCTACAACAATTCCTCCACCCGATAAAGATGATAATCTCAAAATCTAGGAATCTAGAAAAAGTTATCAGAATAAAACCAAAATTTAGTATAATCTTAATTAAGTTAAGAGAAGTATTTTTCTCAACTGTCCCTACTAAGATTGATGACAATAACCTAAGGAAAAATAGAGAATAAGGGATATTTAGAGCAAATATGAACTTACGTTGTTTGAGATTCTGATCGATTAGAAATTATCCTTAACTCCTCAGCTACTGCATGGTATGATCAGAATCTAAAATAGATGAGATATGACAAGGAAAATTAAAAAAAAAAGAACTTGAGAGAACGAGAGAGAGAAGAAAAAGAACTAGAGGTACTGGCACACGTTTTTTACTTTTATAAGATTTCAGTGCCTAATATATCAAACTTTTAGTTTCTCTCAAAATATTAAAAGAATTTCTATCATTTCCTGAATTTTGTGCAAAAGATAAATTTTTTTACGGTAAAAGGAAGAAAAATTGAGAATTACATCCACATATTAAATTGTTTTCTTCTTCAATTGATATGATTAATTCTTGTGTTTACAGCCCTTGGTTTTTTTTGTTATCATTAAGTTTTCTCAGATAACTTCTCAAAGTTTCTTACTTTCAATTTAAATAAAAATTAATTTTAACATAAAAACTTAATTTTATTTATTTATCTCTTCAAATTATTTAGAAAAAAAGTTTATCCAAAAGCCCCAATTTTAAACAAAAGATTGCATCACGATTCCTATTGAAAGTTCCCTTTTTCCTAACTTTTTGTATCGTTGCCACCATTTATCGCACACTACAAAGTTTTTGAACACCTTTTAATTTGATTGGTTGAGGAATTGGTAATGGCACACTCTGTTCATGAATACTTTACATAAACTATTGTTGCCATTAATGTGTACGAGGCATGCTTGCTTTAAAAAGATTCCAGTTGGGAAACCCACCACTTAGGGGAACAAATTTTTTATCCAAATACTTTAATTTCTTTTCCCTCATAAAGATAGTAAAATTAAAGTATTAAGAATGACCAATTAAATTCTTAGAATATATAAATCAATTAAAAATTATTTCTTACAATTTTGATTTAATGTTTCAATGTGTAAAACGTGCAATAGTAGACTTGTTTTGTACGATATTTTGTCATTAAATTAATCTTGAAGAACTAACTTGCTGCTAAAATGTATTTTTTGAAACCAATTTAATATTAAATACTAAAGTTTAAAAACCAATTATTCAAGACTAAATCGTATTCTTCAATTTTTCAAACTATATTGTTTATTTGTTTACAAATTTAATGACCAAATTGGTCATTTACCCAAAATTAAAAATTTAGTACAATTAACTACAGAAAATTTTATATTACAGAAGAATTTAATGTTTCTAACTAAATCAACTTTCTTAATAGTGTAAATTAATTATAATTATCTTGTATTTACAGATAAAGGTAGCAATCCTCAATGGTATTTTTTACTTGCATGCATGCATTTTATAATCTAGTCTGATACTAGATGCTTAAGTAATTAACATTTTACATGCAAGCACCATAATAGTTTCCAGAAGATCCGATCACAATTGAAGTTTTGTTACAGTTTTGCATTGGTGCTACTAGAGATCATATGCTGCAAATACAGTGTTCGTTTTTGAAATAGCAATTGGACACACATTCATAGATCAGACATATTTGCAATAGCAAAGGATTCTTAGAATTGGTTAACCGATTTCTGATGTTCTTATGCTGTCTCAAGAGAACAAAATAGACACAACAAAATTCATATCTCATAATAGATTATAATAACTATAACACCAATGACAATCATCAAGAAAATAAAACATCATAAATCCATTATACAAGGTTAAACTATTGAAAGAAAATTTGGATAAGGTAGACTCACGTATCAGTAAATAAGTTCTTGAAGTTGATATCGAACCATCTTTGAGCCACTGTGCCAAGTCCTAATCTGATTGAGCATAGCCCTTCTTGGTTCACATGATCCCTTGTCTACATCTTCAAAGCAGCCCTTGCCATGGCCAAGGCACCATCAAAGGTTTGGTTTCCACCAATAAATCCACTCATATGCACAAAAACACAGCCAGGAATGTCAGCCTCCTTTGACAGTTCTGCATCCCTTAACCCTCGCCACTGCGAGGGTAGAGGCTTTCGGCTCTCAAAGCTGTCAGGAGATACTGCAACTGCCTGCACTCTCCATTGTTTGCTTCTTTCATCCTTCAAATGACATTAAGAAAGGTGATGTAGAGAAATCAGTAAGTGTGGAACAGAACCTAGACCAGATAGATATTGATCATTCCACCTTAATAAGGCAGTTAGCAAATGACCTTAAGCTCATGGTGATATAGGGACTCGAGTATTCTAAAGAGCATAACCTCAACAATTCCAAACCAACATAAATTGATACTCTAGCCCAAATAGGATTCAGTGACGGTTAACTAAAGTTAAAACAGTTTAACAAAAACGCAACTTCAGCTATTTTAAGAGGAATAATCCATTTATTGTATTATTATTTTAATTGGTTTTCAGTTTCTATGCCAAAACAAATAATGTGAAATGTGAAGCTATGTTGTAAGTACCGGACTGGACCAGCCAGTTCAACAGGAAAACAAGTCTAGTGTCCAATCCATTTGAACTGTTAAACTGGTTTTGAATTGAACCAGTGTAAAACTGAAAAAACTGGTTCACGACAGTTCAATGCACAATAATTTTATAAAAAACAAAAAAATAGATGTTCTTTGGAATTTTCTTCTGTTCAAGATACTGATTATTTTCAAAGAATATTGTGTATTGTTAAACCTATAAAGTTGGGTGCACTTCAAGCAAGCCTATGAAGAAGGAACTTCAACTAAGACGAAAATGAAAAAATGCTGAAGAAATGCAGAAGTAGAGCCCCCAAAATCAGGAACTCTAATAGGAAGTTGAAAAGGATTACCGGTATGAGAAAAAAAAAAATTATTGAATTGATTCTATCAAACACTACATCAGCCTCTATATATAGATAACTCTAATCCTAAAGTAATTATTACAAAGATATCCCTATAATCTTCCAACAGCACATATCCTATTGTAGCTTATCAAAAAATATTTTCTCCAGGATCAACATTTACCAATCAGTCTATAAGACTACCAGACATTATTTTGAGACTCAATGAGGACTAGAAACATAGAATACAACCCTAGAGAAAATGAAAATAACGAATACCTGATACAGAACATATTTGATTGGAGGGTCAATTTTCAACTCCCCCTCAAGCTCGAATAAGTGAAGCTTCCACTGCAGAAAACAAAACACAAGTTAATAATTTCTGACAATACTATGCTAATAGTACCATGTAGCTAATACCCAGGGAAAATAAAGAACGGGAGGAATTGAGGTATTTTCAGAAGACAGATATATATAACTGAACATTGACCAAAAATTACCATTCTAGACCATAAAGAGCAGCCTATTCATGGTTGTTATATGATTGGATGAAAAAGAATCAGAGTTGTAGAAGCTGAATGTCTACTGATACCATACTGAACCAGAGACTGAATACAGAAAAATATGTATTCTTATTCAAAATTTAATGAATGGAAGATTACAGACTGAAAAACAATGATACAATGCTCTGGACTATACACACACAGCGCACACACACATATATACAAATAATGCTGTAACAGACTTAACTGATACAGTTAAGACAACTGTATGAAATTATAATATTGAACAGAATTATAATAGGAAAGCAAGCCAAAATAGACAGTTCAATGTACTAACACAGACGTGGCACAACAGCTAAGGGGTTTGTCTTGCTCCAAAACTACAAGTGCTGTTAGGGTACAAATCACACAACGCCGCACAGAAAACTGCTATGGAGTAGAAAACAGGTATAGCCAGCCACAGGAACTAAGAATCACAAGCTCATATGTAAACTTATTCGATCAAAAGGTTATCCCACTGATAATATTTACTTGAATGATAAGAAATTTAGATCTTTTTTCATCAAGAAATGTTGAGGTCTTGAAGATGTCCGAATAAATACACATGCAAGCATCAAATCATCATTTTCAGCATTAACATATTCAATAAATAAGAAATTTTGTTTCTGAAATGCATAATAGTAAATTTTAGCATGAAATTTATGAGAAATGCTCTAGTCTATTTGTCAGCATGTTCAAAATTGTAGTCAACATACATGTTCAAGCTTCAAATCATTTTTTCTTGATATAGCACAGCTGAATAGGAATAAGTTGAATGAACTAAATTCAAATGTAAACAAAGTGTTAGAAGAGGGCAAGAATTTTCAACTCACAGGACAAAATTTAGTCAAAACTAGAATTTCTCCGCTAGGATCAACAGTGTGTCTAGCCGCTACAGTCTCCATTACAATTGACCTGGCTGGTAACCACGACTTTACATGAAATCGAACACTCTACAAGTGAAGAGGGGAGCTATCTCAGACAAAAAAACCGAATTGTAAAACAGGCAAACAAATTTTTAAAACCACTTCTTCCTGTTAAACGTCAAAAAGAAACTGTGTGAGACTCACATCCAGAAATTCACTGCCAGCAAGAGCCATGGCACGTTGAAAGGCCTCATTTTCCTTCTCAGCTGATTGATCAGGATCTGTCCAATCCAAATTTAGCCTTCCAACTCTTGAGGATAAATGAGTATTATTCACATATTTCGGAGGCTGGTCTGTATCATAACGATTGATTCCATTGTCTATAGCATCAATTGCCTGATATAATTAAACAAATAACACTAATATCATAAACATGTACAATTAGAAACATGTTGTGTTTCACTGATAATCAATCCACTTTGGATCGACTAACTAACCCCAAATGCCCATTAATCCCATACAACATCCTGCAGGCATTAATCAAATTAACCCAAGAACAAGTGTTTAATAGTTGAATATCCCAAAACATAAGTCAACCAAAGTCCTCTTAAAATCAAGTCATTTGGTAATGAATATCAAAGTGAAAACTGGTCTATGGCATGAATGTACAATTTCCATACATATACCTCTATCAAAGAAACAAAAACTCGTAGCAAAAGCCATAGAAGTTAGTAAGACAATGGACCACCAACGGACCAATTATTTGGAAAGTCTATTCTCGGAAATATAGGACCTAGATTTAATTATTACTGCACTTGTACTGTATATGGAACATAAATGGCTCCATGTAAGTATCAAAATATTTCAACAAAGAAAAGTAGAAACATGCATTCCAAAACTACACCAAAACCTTGACATAATTGAGTTATGTGCAAAATTGAATCCATCTAGTTACTTTATATTATTTCTCCTTCCATCTCCATTATTGGAGATCTCGCATCGACTAAAAGATATGACCAAATTATACTATATAAGTGGATACAAAAATCATTTTTTAAAACTGGTTTTGTGAGGTTAAGTTAAGTTTAAAATCCACTTTCTAACATGCATCATGCCAAATTCAAAAATAAATATGATACATATGAATATAAACTATACCTGGAAATACTCACTATTGCAGTGCAAGAAAAAAATAAAGAATGTTTGATTTCTTGACCTCAATTAGAAAGGTTTACACCAGGATAAATAAGAATGGACCCAAGGAATCAAGTAGATCAGCCTTGTCCTATCAAAGTCAGTTAACTACCTAGGTTGCTAGACATATAGACAGAGAATGTAAAGGGAGTCAGTTGGTTATTTATTTAAGCTCTCAAATCCCTCAAGCCCTGTTTCTCTACAAGGAGTTTCCCTAATCTAGAGGAATCTGTTCAATAATTTTTCCCCTTCTGGTAGTTCCTATTCAATTACAAAGTATCTATCAGGATGATTGACTCCTTTCAGCATCCATTTTCTCGATAAACTCTCCTCAATCCCCTAAACCCAGATTGCGCTCAATTTGAACCAGTACATTCAAGAATTAAATCAAGCAAGTTCATACAAAGTATCCATGACAGGAAGACTAGAAAAATATTCAAAAATATATGACCTCCATGAAGCTCTTGTAAACAGCCAAAAATATGTGATGGACATCTTGGTGTTCCTCGTCTACCTTGAGTTCTTTGGCTATAATCTCCTTTCCATAATGCTAGACAGAAAACACAAGCTAAATATAATTATCAAGGCATATTCACATTTAGAATAAAATTTCCCTGACAATTTGACCTTGTACCAAAACAGAGAAGTACACCACTGTGCAATTGAAGTAAATGATATAAACAAGAAGTGATAATAAAACCATGACCAAAATAGGTAGTTTATATGAGAATTTTACCTTATAAACGAGACCAGCACTGCTTAATTTAGTGGAGAAACCATGCCCCAAAACTTCTTCAAAACCCTTCTGATGATGATCATACCGATCTCGGGCAGGGTCATAGACTCCCCCAACATCAAGAACAGCATCAAGAGCCTCCAACACCTAGAAATCCAAACTTTAATTTACACAAAATCTTCAAACCAATAATACGCCACAAACTTCCACTCCATTCATTTGCTAAAGTCTACACCTAAACACATAGGGCAACAACCAAAAAGCAACACCAGCGCAACAATATAAGAACTTAACATATCTTCCCTACTACATTCCCACTGCCCCTCCCACTCATGCTTCACGGACTACAATTTTATATAAAGAAAACTCCCCTAACAAATCAAAATGACTCAATAGGCAATACCCTTCCCCAAATTTTCTAAGCAACTAATCACACAAACCGTTAAAGAAGTCATAATACTGAAACCAGTGAAATTACTATATGTTTTACCGCTTTATCATTAGCTTATTTACATTCACACATTTTCAACAATTGCTGAAAATTTTCATTTTGGCATTACTTTTTAGCCACTAGCTAATGTCGGAATAGGTAGTGGAGAGTTTGTTAGACTCTCTCCTTTTCTCCCTGTATTTGTAACAAACATAAATTCATGCTATATAGCTAGCTGGCCTTGGGAATAATGGGGTGCCTAAATCCCTCATAGTACCAGGTTCAATAGAGTATGTAAATGCTTGGTTCTTCTCCCATAATAGCTAGCTTTTGAGGGTGGGTTGCCTAACAAACAGATAATCATGTTTTTTTTTTTTTTAATTAATCAGAACCTCCCCCTAAAAAACGAATCAAACTCTGTTATCAATCAAAAAGTTTTTAGGGAAACCCATAAAAGAAACATCTTCTCATAACTTAAAAAGACACAATCACCCAAAGGGGATAAATCATATTTTCCCATTAACCAAACCTCTACCCACCCAGAAAAACCACATTTTCTAATCACCCAAAAGAAAATAAAGTCATATTTCCCCAGACCAAACAAAAAAAAAAAACAAAAACGATTTTCCACAACCCAAACCCCAAAAAATATCACTTTTCCTCAAAGCAACCAAGCATAAAACTAAAGAAGGAAAAAAAAAAGTGAGAAGAGATGAACCAAACCTGAGGGTCTCGGCTGCGAACGATTTCGGCGTTGTTGAATTTGTGAGTGAGGCGAATCATGAAGCAGCCAAGGGCCTCATCGCAGTGAAAGCTTCCATTGTGCGTGCCCACGCGCTTGAGAGGCGCGTGAACGGGAGAGCCAGAAGAGAAGGGGAGTGTGTTTGCCATGAGAAGAAGTGGAAGAGTGTGTTTGAGAAGATGGGATTTGACAAATGGTTTTGTAGTGACAGCCCACATGCCAGTTTTTCCCTCACTTTCTTCCAACACTCACTCTTCTTCCATTCTAACACAAAAACCCTGCTTTATGCATTTTGTAGGGTTTAACCAAATTATTTTTTGGCTTCTTTTTTTTTTTTACCAAATTTTTATGAAGTTTTCTTTTTCTATTCCAGTCTAACACAATTTACTAATTTAGATACTATAAGTATTTTTATTTATAATTTTGATAAAATCAAAAATTTACTTTTTAGTAATTTATGTAATAAAAAAGTTCTTTAAATATTATAGTGTAATATTGGAATGAAACTTTAATTTTAAGTAGTAAATAATATGTATAATATTGTATTTAAGCTTTTTAATATCATCCTTCACCTAAAATAGATACAGTGAAATGTGATTTGTAACTTTTTTTTTTTTTTTTAAATGTACTGCTTTTTTTTTTTTTTTTTTAAATTTTTTTTTTTTTTTTAAATGGAATGTTTTTTTTTTTTTTTTATTTAATTATTTTATTTTTATTTTAGTTTAATTTTTTGGTTATATTTTGAACTTTTTTTTTTTTTTTTGAATAATTGGAGAGTAAGAAATTGGTAGGATTTCTCAATTAATTTTTTTCTTAAGTCTCTTTTGTTTAACTTTTTAATTTTTTAATTTTTCAAAATGTGTTATTTTGAATTAAAATTTTAAAATATATTTATTCTTTTTTGTTAATTCAAGTATTTAATTTTTCTTCAATAAATAAAAATATTTTAATATTTCTACTTCATTTAATTATTTAATTTATATTTAATAAGCATAACTATTCTTAATTATTTATTTATTTTATAAATAATATTATTCTAATTTATTTTTGACCAAAGCATTTTCAAAATAATGATTATTTAATTTTTTAAATTATTTTAGTTTTAATTTTAATTATAGATATTTTATAATTTTTTAAATTAATTTAAGTACTTAATTTTTTCAATAACACATATTTTACTATTTATAATTATTTAAATTTTATTCAATAGATATGAATATTTTAGTATTTTTAATAATATAATTTTAAAAAAATATTCTTTTTATAAATATTAATATTTTATTAAACTTTTTAGAAAAACGTTTTTATATATTATTAAGAATGATTATTTTAATTTTAAATAATGATAATTTAAATTAATAACATAAAATTTCATTAATTTAATTATTTTATGTTAGCAATAAAATCTTTAAAAATATAACAATTTTGAATTATAATATACTAAAAGACTGAATGTCTATTTTGGAATATATTAAAATAAATATAAGAATAGAAATTTGATACAATAAAAAATAATATTAAAAGAAATACATATTTGAATATATTTATTGTCCTTCATCAAAAATATAAGTTGTTGGCTTGAAAAAATTTTGCTTGGTTACACTTTCTTTTATAGTATGTAAGGATATGGTTTCTTTATTAGAAAGGTCTACATTCCTATACATAGAACATTTTAGTTGTCCAAGTTCCGCCATATCATTTCATTGCATACTTAGGATGATTTCATATGAATACTTTTTGTTTTTTTATCTTTCTAGAATAGGTAATATTTGTGGTTTCTTGAAGTATAACCAATAAAATTCGTTAGATACTTTTTCAAATAATTCTTTATACACATGTTATAGGGTTGGTAGCTTTTGCAATTTACTATAGTCGGTTGTTCTTTTCTTATATTAAAAAAAAGTGTATTATTTTCAGGTTTATCATACAAATTTTATATTAATTCACTTACAAAGTTTATTTTTCAGATCAAAAGGTCTTATTTAATAAGTTATATAATAAATACATAAGTTATTTTTAGTTTACAGTTTGAACTTCTTAAAATTAAGACCTAGGTTATAATACCATAATATAATATTATACTCTTAAAATTCTATAAAATTAAAAGAGTTCACTTAGAAATATTATTCAAAAGAATATTTGGTGCCTTAAACATACAATTCCTAATTATAATTATTAGAACTAAACCACACTACTTGTTCTAGAAATATTAAATATTATTATTCATGTTGTATTTTTCAAATCATGGATCGATAACGATCAATCGTTACTTATTGTTCCAGAAATATTAAATATTATTATTGCATGTTGTATTTTTCAAATCATGGATCGATAACGATCAATCGTTACTTGATGAAGTTGATCGGAAGTTGACAGAAAGACATGAAACTATAAATTTTGCAATTTTCTGGAGATGATTATAACCTTGATTTTTTTAGAACATAATTAAGTAGTGGAGAAAGTATATCTGTAAAAGGTATTGGATGTTAAAGTTAATTTGAGTGAATTTATAAATAATCAATGCTAAATAATGTCAACCTATTGCCAAGATCAATACAGTTGATTATTCATTTAGGAAAGAATTATTGTTTAACTTATTTAATTAAAGATAATCTTACATAAGCATATTTGCTGTTGCTCTAGTCTTCCTACATATATTGGAACACATACCTTATATTGATGAGTAAAATATATAAATAAATAATAAAATAATATATATGTAATTTTTATAAAGAAGTGAAGTAGCATATAATTTTTTTTCTTAGATGTTCTGAATAAATTTATATTTTCATAATAATTTAAAGATAATTGTATAAATTAATATTAGATATAAAATGATTTTTATTATATATATATATATATATATATATATATATATATATATATATATATATATATATATATTTTTTTTAATTATATTATTTTTTTTTATATATATAAAATTTTTTTTTATTTTTATCTTTTTTATTATTATATTATATATATAT
>Ga0099824_1010386_pt1 | contig 10998 bp, 10 predicted proteins | sample SiratrowhiteBW_FD_76837 | JGI IMG/M metagenome (GOLD analysis project Ga0099824, IMG submission 76837) | Root nodule microbial communities of legume samples collected from California, USA - Siratro white BW | ecosystem: Host-associated > Plants > Roots > Nodule | place: USA: California... | reverse complement strand
GGTGGATCCATGCTAAGGTAATTAACTCTAAATTTAATTATCTTTACTAAAATTAGTTGTATTCAAATTTATGATCATTGAACTTTAATTACAGTGCAATAAACAAAGAGGAAGTTGAGAATGTGGATATTACATTATGCATTGGATGAGAACTATAACAAGAGCTGCAGTCATGGATTCTTGGGAGCATGTAAGTTTTTCACTTATAAGTTTATAAATACGTCAAATGTTTGTTAATTTAGAAGTTATAACACTAAACTTTGCACATTTATTTCAGGTTTTTATGGATATAGAGCCCTTGGCCAAGAGCGACATAGAAGAAATTCAAAAAGAATGGGCAAAGTATTTTTTTAAAGTTAGAAGTACATCTTAGTATATATTAGTAGTTCTTAGTGTATTACGAGTAAATTTTAGTGTACATTGGTGTATATATTAATTAAGAACTACAATTGTTACATCATTTTGTGAATTGGAAAGAATTCTGGCTGGTTTCTGATTTGTTGCAGGGAGGTTAGTAGCTAATTAAACTCTATACTATAAAAAAACACACACACACAACGTCGGTTAAGGTCAAAACCGACGTGGGTGTGCAACCAAAATTCATATCAGACAAAGCACCACATCGGTTGGAACCAAAACCAACGTGGTGAAGAGACACACAACGTCGATTGGTTCCCTCACAACCGACATTGTGTGTCTCTGTACCACGTCCGTTTTGGTTCCAACCGACGTGGTGCTTTGTCTGATATGAATTTTGGTTGCACACCCACATTGGTTCTGTGGTGTTAGCCGACGTGAATGTGCTCTACATCACGTCGGTTGTTTAACCGACGTCTGATTCAACGTCTCCTGCTTCAATGTCGGTTCGGAAACCGACGACAAAAGCCTCTCCAAACCGACGATGAAGGCCTTTTTTCTACTAGTGCTCGTACATTCCCCTCCTACTCCACTACCCTCCACACACTAAAAAAGCAATGTTCCCCCTCCACCGTGACTGCCCTGACAAAAGCTGGTGTGTCCTCAACAAATAACCACATGGCTTGTGTCGTTCACCCCTCACTCACAAAAAGAAAAAGATAATATACCTGCCATTTTCCATACACTCTCACGTAGACACTCACACTACCATTTTCCTCCTCATGTCGCCAACTTTCTTCACTCACCATATACATAGTACACACTCACTCACACCATTTTCTTTTTCTTACACACATTCAGCTGCACCTTCACTTTTCTTGGGGTAGCCACTCACTCACGGCTCCCTCTCCCTTTTCTAGTTTGCACTTTACCCTCACGCATACTCTCATAGCAACATCCCCTCACTTTGCTCACTACACTTACTCTTTCACGCTCACGACCCACTTTCTCATGGCGCTCACACAAAATTGCCCACCCTCGCTCTCTAACACTACTTCACAATACACATACTCTCTTCACTCATATACACATAATCACACACATCACAGGGGAAACCTGACTAAAAAGGTGAGGCACGAAAGAAAAAGATTATGCTTTTGGAGGCAAGTTTTTTTTTTTTTTTTTTGGCCTTCTTGAATGTTAGAGAGGGGATGCAAAAGGAGAAACCAGTCATGGGCTCCAAGCTCTGCGACTGACGCGGTTCACCACCCTCACGCACTACCTCTGCTTATTCCCAAAGCAAACCTCCCTGGATCATTTCTACCCCCGTTGTGCTTCATTATTATTTGGTGGACCACTACTAGAAAAATCGTTAATTGTGACCAAAAAATCAGTCACTAATTTACCAAAATCAGTTACTGATTAAAACAGTAACTGATTTTGACCAAACGCTTCAGTTGCTATTTTGCTGGTCGCTGATGTATAGTGATTGCTTCTATGACCGATTTTAAAAATATTATTTTAACATCTATTATTGACCGAATCTGTGACCGATTTCTGTGACCGAATCTGTGACCGATTCTGTGACCGATTCTGTGACCGATTCTGTGACCGAATCTGTGACCGATTTTGTGACCGAATTTGTAAATGATCTTTCCAGTCATTGATTCAGTAACTGATATTGACCAATTTTTTTCGGTCACTGATTCGGTTATCGATAGTAATCGATTTTTTCGGTCACTAATTTCGGTCACTATTTAGCAATTTTCTAGTAGTGGACAAATCATGGTGAAGATGTGCTACAATTCCCCTAATGGGTGTTCAGAGTTCATCTTATGCAACTTTTGACCAAATGGGAGAATTAGGTTATTTCAGCAAATGATCATGGATCATATTGAACCTTCAACTGGCTATTACTTGGAAGCAGATCCTGTTATTAAACTAGAGCACATGGAGGATAACTTCGAGTGTGAAACTAAAAAATTTTTTTACATACTTGCTAATGCACAAGCACCCACTACAACATTTTTTACTTTAGGCAACAATTAAAAAGTGTTGGCTAAACTTTAGGTCACAATTTAGCTACGGTTTGCCATGGAGTATGCTGCCATGGGTTTTGCTCTAATGCACAATTTTTTCAAAACTGTTGCCTTAGATTGATACAACATGAAACAATTTTCTATCAATGTTTAAGCAACACTTTTTTCAGTGTTGATTTTTCTTTAGATGACGATTTTTAACCTTAAAAAAATTATATTTACCTACAACATAAATCCATATATTATTATTAACAATTTATTACTATTACTTTTGATTTTTTTTTATTATTATCATTATTATTAACACAATATGCTACAAGAGAGAATCAAACTTAGGCTTTATAAATACATATAAAACATATAACCATTATATCAAATAAACTTTATGGTCATATTATAATAATTATTATTTTTATTAGGATTATTATTATTATGATTAATATTATTATTAATAGTAATAATATTATTAATAAGAATAATAATAATATAAATAATATTAATAATACTATTAAGAGTAAGAGTAATATTAATAAGTAAAAATAATAATAAACCTAAGTGTTTTAAATAATTTATTTATAAAATTAAGATAACTTTTTGTCACACTTTTTGTTTGTTGATTATTCATAATTATAAGTTATATTAAAAAAATGTAGTTTAAACTATCTACAACTCAAACTTTATTTGTTGAATTGATTGATATAAGACTGTCACTAGGATAGAAATTCAAAAGAAGATTGTTGTTAAATTTTTTTTTTCTTATTTCAAGACTTAAAAGTTTATCGTGTATTATTGAGAGTTACACCAACAATTGATATTGATAAAATATTAAAATCAGAGAAATTTACTCGTTAATTTATTGTTACTTACCAATTTTTTAAAAGAAAGAGAAAAAGGTTTTGTTGCTCATGAAATTTTCTTACCATCTTTTCTTTTAAATTTTCACAATATTTTTTATGTATTTGAAATATATGATAAAGTACAATTGAAGAATAATTTTATATTTGAAATAATACTTATTATAGACAAAAAGATAGGTAATTGAGTAGCAAACACATTCTCCTACCAAAAGTCAATTAGAATGAAGTCCTACTATGAGAGAATAAGAAGAGAAAATCAAAGAAAGATAACTTCATCTATTTTAACTAATTAAAAAATCCCGAGGATAAAATTTCAGTAAGGATGGGAAATCTAACATCTTAAAATTTATAATAAAATATATTATTTTTAATTGTTTTATGGTTCATAATATAATGTAATACGAAAATAAAAATATATTTAAATTATTTAAAAATAATATAATAATACATTGTATTTAAAAAAGACGAGGATAAGATAAACTTAAAGACACAACACAACACATGTACATATGAATTCACATACATACGGAGATACACATATACCCCTACACGTGCGCCTACGTCTACATACTAAAATAATTAAATTAACAACAAAACCATGTTAAGAAAAACGTTACATATATAAATTTGATAATTTTACAATCGTTAGGTCAGGGTTTCATCTATGACTGACGGTTTTTAAGTGTTAAAATTTGCCAAGGATTTCATCTATGAGAGACCGTTTTTAACTGTTATACTTTTACCTGGGATTTCATCTCTGACTGACAGTTTTTAAGTGTTACAATTTGCAATTTCAACAATCACAAATATTATATTTTCTATAATGTGTATTTTGGGATGTTACGAGTAAAATTTATAATATTAATTACAAAATATATAAAATTAATTCATATATTAATATATTACACAAAAAATTAAATACATAAATTATGGTTGTTTATGTTACATAAATATATTAATGTATATTTTAATTATGTGAAGTAACGTTTTATTATATAATACATTAAATTAACAATATATTAATATAACACAAATAATTAAATGTATACATTATGGTTATTTATGTTACATTAATATTTTTAATGATATCACATAAATAATATAATGCAAACATTAATACATTACATAAATGACATTATTTAATAGTTAAATTGAATAATTAATTAGTTTTCTTCTCTTGAATATATTTAAATAACCAGCTCAGAAAGAAAGGTTTTAAAAAATTAATTAATATTAATCCTTTTTCATTACCTCTTCATCTCCTCCTTTTCATCTATATAAACGGGATATTTTCACCAAAGAAAAAGTAATATTTTTAGAGACATCTGGTTATTAGAGTTTGGGCAAATGGCCAGCAGCACGGGCAACGATGAAGATGACGAAAACACAAACATGTGTTTTTCTAAGAGTAGATTGATCTCAAAATCAAATTAAGGAAGTACCAAAGGTAACTTTTGATTAATTAGATTCACATATTTTGATAATTCTTATATATTTGGTTTTTCAACTTTTTTTATTAGTTTATATGTAGTTATTAAACTAAAAAACCATTTCATTTACAGGAAGTTCGTGTGTAAATTTCGCAATGGAACACACGTTCTCGGTGTTTGTTTGAATCCCTTCAAAAAAAGAAAGTAAGGTTTTGGATTTAGAACTAGCATAGCCTTCTTAACTCATGCTATGTTTTTCATTTTTAGATGAAATAATATTATTTTCAATTATTTTGTTTATTTGCAGGACATGTGCCAACAATAGATCAATGGAGATGATTGAGAGACAACATTACAATGTTTCTCTTTCTGAATTTGTAATTGCATTCTCTTCAATATATAATAGGCCATATATTATTATTTAAACAAACATTCTTAGCTTTGCCCATCTGGCCATAGCTTAGAGAAGACTTTAGGACTGTAAGTTTTAGAGGAAAGTGGAATAATCCAGAAAAAGACAAGCTAGAAGGAATATATTGGAGCTTGTGGTCAAAGTGGTATTTACAATATGAGCATTAGAATGATGACAATAAGATGCAGAATTGGAACAAGTAAAACACTATAGTTGCTGTTTTGAAGCCACTGTTAAAGTGCGATTGGAGATGGTATATGATTAAAAATCTGTATATTAGAGGCTTGGTTGAGATATAACCATAAATTTCTTTGTAGTTTGTTTTGTCGTAGCTATCTGTTATGAAATAAATATTTTGGTGGATGTATGAAGGGGTTTCTAAACTATATTTTGTTGGTTTTATCTGTTTAATATATTTTTTCACTTTTTTATTTTGGTTTTTTCATTGTAGAACATTCATTTTCTATTTTCTGTTAATTTATTCTTTTTATTGATAAAAACAATTCCTAACTTTATATCATACTATAACTTTTCATGTTAACCTCTATTTTTTTATGTATTAAATATTTTTGTATATTATTGTATATTATTGATGTGATTGTCTTATTTTTAATAAAATTGACCTTTTTTCTATTTTTTTAAGTAATTCGTAAAAGGGTATGTTCTTTTCTTATGGTTTTTTTATATTGTTTACATATATTGATTGTCGATGATAATATTTTTTCTTATAATGTTTCTAGTTCCCTCATTTGTGAAAACAAAATTTCACATCATCACTCATGTATATGAAAATTTCATAAAAGCTGAAGACTTGATATTATGTATTAATAAAATTAAAGATTTAATAGAAGAAAGTAAAAATAATACTCATCGAAAAGTCAATATAAATCAATAACAATTCTAATAAAGCAGAATGAATAAAATATTTTCTATTTAGTCTCAAGAAACTAAACTATTACCTAAACATGCGTCATTGATATATTTTCTATTAAATCCTTTTCGAACATTAATAATAAAAAGCTTATAACATATTATACCAATTATAACTAAGTTAGTATATTTTTTTTTTACATTCAAAGAAATACTTCTATGTTTTGGGTTTTACAGATAATATTTTTTAGAGTTTCCGAATAAGCTTAAATATACTTTTATGTTTTGTTTTTTATGAATAAGATATTTTGACATTTGAAATAAACTTAGATTATATGATGTTAGTTTGGAGAGTAAGGTGTGAAAAAAGATTATTTTGTAATAAGGTTGATGTACCCCTAAAGTATTCTTATTAATTTTATTTTTCACTGTTAAAAGAAATATATACATAGTATTTAACGTTATACAAGACATTTTTTTCATCTCAAACACGTAATAAAGAATACACTAAAATCGAAGCACTAAATAGGATGCTTCAACCTTTATACAAAAGTTAAAAACATATGTGATCCATATGTTTTATTTGGACAGTTGTAATTTACTCTCGCCTTATCCCTGTCCTTATAGAATACTTTCATCGTATTTCCAAACCAAAACCAAACTAAACATAGGAGTAACAATTAAAAACATTAGTTCAATATTAGCTTCAATTTTTTGATTTGCTTTGTGATCACACTTTCAATTAGGCATCTTCATCTTCTTTGTATAAAAATTACACCTCTCTTAGTATCGTGGTAATGCAATTTGTTGAATAAGAAATCTCAATTCAACTTATTATAATTGATACTTTTGTGCCTAGAGCTCCATTACAAAACAATTGTTGATTCTTTGAGTCCTTTCAAAAAATATATAACACTCTGGATGACAATTATGGATTGTGTCCACCTTGTTTATATTTAATTAGCATGGCCACTTCAACTATTGCATTTATGTCTTGTCATCCTCAACCTTCCAATTATAAAGTCTGCATACATGGAAACACAAATCCTTCCTAAGTTCCATCATCTCAAACACAATATTTCCTAGTTTACATTTTCTTGAATATTGAGGCCATCTGTGGGAATCCATTCCCTTAGCTCTCAACTGGGGGCCTTGTTCTGATCGGTACACCTAATATAATCCCACATCGTTTAGGAGTTGAGGCCAAAGTCAGTTTAAATACAACTTCCTTCCTTATCCCACGAGACGCTTTTTAAAGACGAAACCATTTTTTTTAACAGCAGAATAAACTATCCTCTAACATATTACAAACTTATAACTATCTGGCCTAATCCCACAAAACATTTAGCTAAAATTATTCTTCATCCTCCAATGCCCTCCTCCAGCTTAATCTCGGGATGTCTGCTAGATTGAATATGCATACCTACAACAAATACCAAACCTACACCTAGCCTATCACCCCCATCATACTTCCCGCTAACTAAATAGTCAAATTTGATGGTCACCAATACTATATCTATGCCCACATTACCCTTCTCAATTTACGCAACAACCAATACTAATACATAAAACCCAAACTAGGTAATACTACCTAGACAAAGAGCAAGGCATAAGTACCAATTCGAAAAAGAATAGTTCACACCTTGGCATCTAAATTTAGTCCAGGACAAAGCTTTGAGTTGGGCTAATGATAATATTTCCTCATCGTCCACTACCCTGTTATTAAACACTACTCTATTTCTAGGCTTCCATATCTCCCACATTATAATCACCCACATTCCCTTCCAAACTGTATTTATTTTCTTATTAAAGCAGATAAAAATGCTAAAACTAGTTAACAATCTTATTGTGCCTCACAGATGAGACTCTTATCCATCTATTACAATTTTGCCATACTTTTTGAGCTACATCACAATTAATGAGGACATGTTGGGTTGTTTCCTTAACCTTCTTACACAACAGGCATAAGTTACTAACAACTAAGACTCCTCTTCTCTCCAAATTAAGTCTACTGAGTAGCTTTTCTAGCATTGCCCTCCATACACACATCTGAATTGGACCTTCAACCTTAAGGCTCCACATCTCCCTCCACCAATCAATGTTTGAAAGGGAACCGTATTCTTTTAGAGCCCTATGTCCAGAACCTAATGTCTAACTATTTAGTTCACCATCACTCTAAATCCACCCATCCGGTACATCCCTCTTCCACTGGATTGCAACTATGAGGTTTGTTAGCTATTGTAGTTGTTCCTTTTCCCGCACAAACAACTCTCTCCTCCATACTAGATTCCATGTATGTGTTTTTGTATTCCCTATCTTTGTCCAAACCCCTAAATCGCTAGCAACTTTATCTTTGCACGAAGATATTGAGCACAATCTAGGAAATATCTCTTTAAGCGATATATCCCAACCCACCTATCTTCCCAAAATCTAATCTTTTTCCCATCCCTCAACTCCCACTTAATCCTGCTAGTAAACCAATTACTTGGATTATCCACATCACAAGTCTTGCATAAGTCTCTCCACCAACTTGAACAATTTCGATCCCCATAGTAACTCTCATCTCTCTCCAAGATTTGTACCTAGACTTTAGAATGTCCCGTCATACTCCCAGCCCTCCCAATTCCATAGGGGAATAAACATTATCTCAGGCAACCTAAGCAATTTTCCTTCCCTCATAGCCCCACCCCCAAAGGAATTTAGCTTGTGTTTTTCTAATGGTTTTGTACACTATGACAAGGACTTTAAAGAAAGAGAAATAGAAAAGGGGTAGAGCATTAATAACAATCTTTATAAGACAGACCCTACCAGCCATAATGATTATCCTCCCCCTCCTAGCAAACAGTTTAGACTTAATCTTATCAATGTATGACTTCCAAAATGACAGAGTTCTAGGGTTCCCACCTATTTTCATACCAAGATACTTGAACGGGATTTCCATTCGGGCACAATTGAGACACTTAGGAAAAATAGTAGCTTCCATTTCATTCACCCCAACAGTGTCTATTCTGTTTTTATGAAAAATAACTTTAAGGCTAGAGGTTAACTCAAAACATCGTAGAATCGCTTTAATTGCCTTAATACTTTGGAATTAGGTTGGCAGAAAAATAATGTGTCGTCTGCAAATTGTAACAATTTTATATGGACATAATTATAGCCAACTTTAACCCTTTCTAACACTTCAATCCTAGATGGAACTTCGAACTTTAAAGTGGACAATACCTCAGATGCAATTATTGATCTTAACAATGTCATTTCAACGGACTTGAGGTCGGAACACTAACGTAGAAAAGTTTGGTAGGGCAAGAGAGGGGAAGCAACAATATGGTTGGCAAGAGTGAGCGAAGTCCAAAGTGTGGTTAGGTGAAATTGCAATTGGGAGAGGAGTGAGTCCTAGAGAAGCACCAAATTAAGGAATAGTGACAATGTCCAAATGAAAAAGATTGGGCAACAATAACATTTTAGGAGCTTGTGTAAGAGCAAGAGTGACAACAAGATAACAAGCATAACGATGACGAAAGCAAAAGAAAAAGAAAAAAAAATATTCTTTATGATGCATGTTTTGGGGTTTAAAAGGTCTTTTTATGTTGGTCATTGATGAAACAACATAAAAATTAGGAAAACTTAAAACTTAAAACTATTTGCAAAATATTGTGATAAAGTTCTTTTATTAACAAAAAAAATCATATGAATAAAAAACAAAGTATTTCAACATTTATACAAGTAATAAATACATAAAAAAGCCTAGGAGGATCGGTGATGTTAATTTCCAGAAAAACAATAGCTACTAGTGATAATCCCTATAACCATCAAACGTTTTCCCAGCATCACATGTAGAGATATGTGATGTTAATGATCCCAAAAATTATCCATTTATAGTGTGAATTCCTATAACCCTGAAAGTTGGCCAATCAACACAAGCCTCATCAATTACATTTTCATTGTACTTAGTTCTTCCAGCTTAGACGCTACTATCATTTAAAATCATCAATTTGCATGTTTCTGTCATATTCTTCTCGCAATCAATTTGAAGCCTTTTCTACAGCTTCCAAAATTATTTCAATATAAAAAAGGACTCCTCTGCTTGATTAAAAGCCTTGGAACTTGTTCTTCATAGTGGTTTTCTCTAGAGACTCCTTGAGGCTTCTATATATAAAGAGTGAATGAAGATTTCCTCGTTCTATTCCATACTTATGCATCACCAGTGGATCCCATCTCCGAGTGCTTATGACTTAGAAAGGTGCTGCAAATATTGTTGCTTTGCTGCATAGATGTATTGCAGAACCTGTGATGGACATCCATGTCTATTTTACAGTAGCCACACACCTGTCGAGAAATTTTACATATGCAGAATCTTTGCACACATAAACATAGACTATGTCCTTCAAGGCAAATTAGTTAAAAAATTAGCACATATCACTGTTAGAAAATAAATAAATTATTCCATAAGGTAACTCATGTGAAATATGACATGTATGTAATTTAATAAAACTAAAAAATATATTAGTAATTATGAGAAGTTATTTATTTTATAATTATATGATGGTAACCAACTTGATGGGAGTCAGTTATAAATATTATTGATAATAACCAAATTAATGGAAATTGGTTATTATTTTATAATAACTTATGGTAACCAATTTGATAGACATTGGTTATATAAAGATATAGGGTTTTGTCTCTGCAGTATGAGAGTTCTACACAATATATCATCAATAAAGTGTGTAGAATAAAAGTGACTGAAAGAGATAGATTGAGATAAGGAGATTAAAGTACAATTGATTGGATCTCTCATGGATCAAGGTAAGTCTCTCTATATTATGTGAGAATCATAGATTCTAAGATCTTATAAAATATTTATGATTGATTATTCCTAATTATGTTTAAACTTACATGTGGTATCAAGAGCTACAGTTATTTGAATTTGTGATTCTCCATTAATGATGTTTTCAAATTTTGATAAACCCTAAATTTGAATTATGAATTTACGAATAAGTAATTAATTTTATTTTAATGATAGTGAATTGTTTGGT
>Ga0099824_1010383_pt1 | contig 11001 bp, 5 predicted proteins | sample SiratrowhiteBW_FD_76837 | JGI IMG/M metagenome (GOLD analysis project Ga0099824, IMG submission 76837) | Root nodule microbial communities of legume samples collected from California, USA - Siratro white BW | ecosystem: Host-associated > Plants > Roots > Nodule | place: USA: California... | reverse complement strand
TTATATGGAACCTAACAATGCTCTCTTTTGCTCATTATAATTGGGAAAAATACTTTTGAAGGATGAAGTGTTTGAATTGATATTGCTCCCTTTTCTTATGGGTCTTTGCAATATCTCACAAAAATCTTTATAATGTTATAATTTGTTCTTGGAGAAGCTTGGCTTAGAATATCCACATGGTCCCATAAATGTAGTGAGTCATATGTAGCATATCTCTTTCCTCTTTCTCAAATAGATTTTTGATTAGTTTATATCAAGATGATTCAACCGACTTAATCTACAAATATTTCTAACAAAAGAATAATTAAAATTCGTGATTCAAATACCTTACAAACTTTTTTTATATGTAAGTGAAAATGAAAAAATAAGACACTATTATTATATATTTATTAACATACTTCATTGGCAGTAAAATTGAAACTACTAGTATAAAATTGTTATTAGGTTTATAATGTTATGAACATTTACATAGTGTAGTATATCTCTGGTAGGGATAATCATTTCCAATAAAAATAATGATCTTGAAAACAACTTTCATATTAAGTAGAATAATGTATTATTAGCACCTCTAATATATGTTTTGTATGTTGGCTTAAGTAGAAAGTTGTATAAAATTTTCAAAACATTATTATAGAGTACTTTCCATTTTGATGAAACCATTGTAACTCAATTTTTTTTTCCTACGAGCACTATTTATGAAAAAAATAAAAAACTCAAGTAGCACATTGTCTATTTTAATTCCTTAACCAACACCATTCATCCATTCATTATAGTTGAGACATTTTTTTTTACTTACTTGTTTTCTATTTTCAACATTTTTTATTTACATCATTTTTCATTTCAATTATCATTTATTTTATAATTTATATTTTAAATTAATTATAATTTATACACTTGCTATTTATTAAGGCAAATAATATGTTTATCCACTTATTTTCTTTTATCATTAACAATGAATAAATTAACTTTTATTTGAAATTTTTAAAAAATTTAATTAATATTTATTTTTAAAAAATATCCCAACAGTTTTATTTCATTTTTGCTATTACTTATTTAAATATTTTTTTAATAAAAAATACCAAATTTAATTCAAATGTCAATATTATAATTTTTCTTTCAATTTCAATTTTATTATAAAAATACAGTTACAAAATGATTATGATTTATTCTTTCCAATTTAAGTTTATTATAAAAATATAAAAATTAAATAATTTATAATTTATTTTTCTATTATAACTAATTTGTTTAAAATATGTATACAATATTTCATTTCATTTTCTATATTTTTTATTATCTTTTTAAAATTTGAATTCAATCATTTTTATAATATTTTTTATTTTAATTTGAAATCAATCAGTAATTATAACTTCACTTTCATACAAATTTATTAAAAAGTAAATGACTGTCCCTTTACATACTTTTTTTTTTTAATTTAGCTCCCTCTCTCACACAAATTAAAAATAAAGCATTTCAATTTTTAATAAAGTTTTTTACCGTAAAATATTTTTCTTTTACTTTTATCTATTTTTTTATTTAACATTTTCAACTGCGTTTTCAAGAGTCATTTCAAATTTTTTATTTACCAACAACAATAAACATCCCAAAAATTTCTATTTTTAAACCAAATTATATTCAACCTTGCATAATTTCTTAATTATTCTTTCTCATAAATCATTTAAAATTTGTTCTCTTAATTTTTAATTAAATTTTTTAGACATTTTTTTTACCTATAATAAGTTTTTGAAATTTATTTTATTTTTCTTTATTCAAATCTCATATCCTATACAAAGCAAAACAAAAATAAAAACCCTCTTCAATTTCGACGAAGTTTCAATCTTTAAAAATGATAAAGATAGGTCCCAGATTTTCAGGACACCAATTATTATTATTATTATTATTATTATTATTATTATTATTATTATTATTATTATTACTATTATTATTATTATTATTATTATTATTATTATTATTATTATTGTTATAAAAGATGAAAAAAATTGTTTCAGTTGTTTATTCATATTTTATTACTTTTTGTTTGTAAAAAATAAAAATGACTTAAGGCTATAAATAATTTCCGAGTCGTTTGTCGAATTTAGAGAAATCTGAGATTTTGTTATAAATTTCATTAAACTTTATTTTACGTATAAATTTTAATCAAATTATATTAAATTATTCATTTAATTTTATTCAAATAATATATAGCAAATAAATTAAAATTGAAAAAAATTATACTATATTTCTATTTTATGTATAATTTTAACCTTTAAGTTTGTGTTTAATTACAAATATAATTAAAACTATTAATTAATAAATTAATGAATTTGTATTTCATTAATTAAAAAAACGAAAATATAGAATAATATTATATATTTGTAAAATTTTAAATTAAGTTTTTTTTAGCGTTTTAATTGGTATTCTTGCCTTGTTTTTAACAATTTAACAATTTGTTGTCACATTATATCCATGTGATTATCAATCGTCTCACTAAATTATTTAGTGTTATGTTATATATTAATATCACATCAACACGAAGAAGCCAATGTCGTGAAACTACACAAAAATTATTAAAAATATGAATTGAAGGAACTAATTTATAAATTAAAATGTGATCGTTATAGCCCTAAGAGAACATACATAAATGCGATGAAATTGTTATTTATGCAAAGTAATGAAAAAAAAAAGAAGAAGAGAAAGTTATGTGTCTCTTAACTCAAATATGTGTAGCTACGTAGCTATCTATCTAATTAACTTTGCTCATAAACTCTTTGGCCTTCTCATGAGCTTTCATCAAACAGTTTCTAAATCTTGCTATATCAATGGTAACATTTTGCTCAGTCCAATGAACCCTTTTCTGGGACCTTCTTTGAAAAGCTGGTGGGTCCCTGATCACCAAGCTATTAGCACCATATTTCTCTAACAAGCTGCTTTCATTAAGCTCAATCTTGTGCTCCAAGTATTCCACCCGCAAAAATTTGGTTGGTTTCTCATAGTAAGTTCTTGAAGCCCAACCAAGCCCAATTGGCACCACTTGGACCAACACTGAGCCTGGCCTCAACAACAAGAAGTTTGTTAACCCTGCTCCATGCACCCCCAACAACACATCACTACAATGAACCACCCCATATATTTTGGCCATAGGAGTGCTTCCTGATGCCTCAAATACATGCACATTAAACCCTATTTCCTCACCCAACTTGATCACATCTTCTTGGTTCAAAATCACCCGGCTCCCACACCCTCTACTGATCAATGTCAAATGGGGCTTCCCATTTTCCTTTGGGTACATAAATGGGGTACCTAATTTGGTGTATACTTTGCCTAGGAAATCACAAAAATCTAGAAGGGTTTTATTGTACGGTAACAATTTTGGGTCTATGATCATGGATCCATGCTTCATCAACCCTAAGGTGGCTGATGGGAAACAATGGGCCGTTGATAGGTTGTCTGCGTTGATGATCGAACGGTGGGGACTCAGCGCAGATAATAATTCCGCGTACTTTTGGAACCACCACATCTTACCATCTGTGACCACAAGGGTTACATCTCGATTAGGGAATAGTGAATCGATGGTGATGAAGAGTGGGATGAAGTTCTCGTTCATTTCATGGTAATAGTTTCCTGTGTACCCGGCCGCACTGAATACAAGGGCTGGGCTATGGTGTGTGACACCGCATGATAGCTTGGGTTGGGCTGCAATGAGATTGAGTTCTTTCACGGAGGACATTGCCCTTTTGTCACTTTTAAGAGGGTAAGGACGGAATTTAAAAGGTGCTGGGGATTTATCGTGTGTGTGAGGACCCATGGCAAAGATTGTTGAGGATGCTGGATCAAATAGCGTTGAGCCGTTGATTGTGCAAAGATCATAATCCTCATGAGAGTAGTCACAAGTGATTAGAGCACTACCATTTACATTCCCGTCTGGGCCCGATGGAGAAATTGATAGCTTGGTCCTTAATTTCATTATCCATTTATTTATGTCTGTGTAGAAAAAAATTGAATTATTATTACAATTATTATTATATTATAATATAATAATAGTTTACTTACCTTTATTGAATGATTTCTAATTTGTTTATAATATAGTTTTCTTTTCAGTCTTGACTGAATTTATTTTATGTATATATAATAGTAAATTTTAAATTCTCATATCCTATATATATATATATATATATATATATATATTAATGTCATGTTTATATATTTATATTAATTTATAAACAAACACTAGTAATATTAAATTATATTGTCACTCCTTACATTATTTTAGTAGTATTTGTGAAAAAAGTAACGATCATTTAACAAAATAATATAAAAAAATTGCAAATCATAATATATTGAAAAAAAGTTATAAAATTGAATTAGATGTAAATATTTTATTTATATAAACTAATGGAATTGAGTTATACACATTAGAATAATCTAATTATCTTAATTTTTAAAATATTTTTTATTATTTTAAGCAAATTTTTTTATACTAAAATAATCATGGTTAAAAATAATAATTAAAAATTACTATAAAATGTCGGAAATCTAAAACTTGTAATTATTTTTTCAGAAAGTAAAACTAAATAAAATTATATTTACAACTAGCACTCAACTAGCACACTAAATATATATTATTAAACTTAATAATATGTCTTTATTATTATTATTATTATTATTATTGAGAAAAGTATAATAAAATTGGACGGTATTTGCATCATAATCTATATATATATATATATATATATATATATATATATATATATATATATATACTTAATTAAAACAAGTAAAAGAAGGTAGATTTTTTTTTTACAGCAGCAAAAGTAAGTAGTTAACATCTTCTATTGTTTTTATCTATCTTAATACAAATACTTAATGGACTATTCCAAAAGAAGAAGAAGAAAAAAAAGTTTTCTCTTGTACAATAAACTTGGTATGTAATGAATGCAATGTAAAGTAGGATTTGTCCACTAATATTGGGGTATAAGACAAAAAAAAAAAAAAAAATCAAAGTAATGTAGGATTTGTAGATTACCTCCTATGACAATAATCTGGAGAAAAAAGATGAATAGCGTTACTCCAAAACATAAAGCCAACATTGACAATCTTTTGGTCCTCAATACCTTCATTGATTTTGCTAATTAGAAAGCAATATTTAGCATATTTTTTATCAATAAAAAACTGATTTATATGGATGAACAAAAAAGACATAAGAAATTAAATTGATTATCTAAATAGAAATAGCCCTTAGTAAGTGACACTCACGCTGTATCTTTGGCTTGTCCTCTTTTCCCTCTCTACGCATCTTATTACACATGTTGGTGTAACTCTTAAGACAGAGCAATTGGAGCTTTGATGGGTTATTGAACAAGAAAGATTATGGAGGCATGTTGGCTTATATATATATATATATATATATATATATATATATATATGAATTAATATCCTTTTATATTAGGGTAAACTAAGTCAAATTATCTCTTTAGTAACTGTTTATAAAATGAAATTTAATACATCTTGAATTCAATATTCTTATCAATTAGTTCATATATACACAATTGGGTATAATTAGAAAATTCTTTAAAAATAGGTGCATTTTTATTATTAGATAACATTTTTATAAAAATTAAATGATGTGAAATTTGTTAAACATAATCATTAAGATAATATAATATTTAATTATTATATTATTTAAAATTACATTTTATACAAATTTATTAAAATTAATGTAACTAAATGTTATGAAAGGAATTATAAATATCAAACCAACATAATTGTCAGAATCCAACGACCCTTTTTTGTTTCAACGAATGAAATTTGTTCTTAATTCAACTTATTTCAAGTCAAAGAATGAACTCTTATGCGGTCTAAGGTAAAAGAGAAAATCATGTGAAAATATAAGTAAACCCACGTTTAATGAGTTTGTAAGACCTTGTAGTAACAGTTTTGGAATTTTAAAAGAGTATTAAATAAATCTTTAAAATCAAAATTTGTTAGTTAGGACAGTTTTATAAGAGACCAAAAGTTTAAGAACTGGAATAATAATGAGTTGTATGTATAGGAAATTAAAATAACAACGATTTCAATTTTAGAAAATTATTTTATATTTTCTGATTCTATAAATTATTGTGAGAATGCTTGAAAGGTTAAAAGATTAAAATAAAACAAAGATTTACTCACCTCTAACGTAGTTTCCAGCTCAAATATTCATTTAATCTTTACATGTAATTTGGGAGGTTATGAGTTGTGGCCATTGATAGTTGTTTTTGGTGGTCTACATCTCATTAATTTCATTTTTAATTAGGGTGATTTTGTTATGAGTTCTCATCTTTGCTAGTTTTTTTTCTTGTAGTCAACTTTTCTTTAATGAATTTTAAATTTTATTGTACATATATTAAAGCCAAAATATATTTTATAAATAATATAATCATTATTTTGAAACTGCGAAATCAATATTGTTTGATAAAATAAACTAGTCAACGTCACATTAATAAATTTAAAACAGTATTATATATTGTAACTAAAGCCCAAATACTTTTTAATACATTACATTCAATAAAATAATAATATTATTTTTAAACTCTAAAACTAAATTAGTTGATCAAATGAAATAAATATTTACTTTTTTGCATAATAATAGGTACAGTTCAAAATGAAATTCCCATTTCTTACACGGTGACATATTGAACTATGCTCTTCACAAATCTAGTTTCAAACAATTATTTATAAGTTTATAATTAATTTAATATATAATACATTATTTATATAAAAATATGATAAAATCTAGAAAATAAAGAAAATCAAAGACCATTCGAATATTAAATTGAAGTAGTAAACAAAGAATAGAAAGTTTATAATAGAAACGAATGTTTATTATTTATTTTATTTATAATTTTATATTTTAAAATTTTAAATTTTTTTCCAAATGTGTCATATTATACACTTAAGCAGAAAATTAGATAAGAAATACAATTAATATATTAGAATTGAGTCTTTGGGAGAGTAAATCACTACCTACACTTAGAATATGTTCTTTTTCTTTCCTCTTTGCATAGCAGATTAAGAAGGAATGTTATTATTATATATGGTTTGATATCTAAGAACTCACCTGGAATATTATTGAATTTTTTAAAGTGTTAGAGAAAACTTTAGTTAGTAGGCACATTACATCTAAGTACATAGATTTAACATTTACATCTAATCAATATTAGTATTGTTCAAAGCATGATAATAGGTATGTGGATGTCTTTGGAGGATTAAATGTGTGTTGGTAAGTATATTACATTGTAAACTTCTTTATTTTCTGGAAAATTGGAGCTCTCAAGTTGGATATCACTCAAGTGATATCTAACAACTCAAGCGACACTTAAGCAATATCATTCACTTGAGCGACAATGAGGATGCTTAAGATATGAAGTGTTTAGCTTAGGCGAGATCTTGTAGTTTGTGAGAGAGAGACGAATTAAAGTTTCTCTCATCTAAAGATATACCACTTAGCAATATGATGGTCACTCAAGAGAGGTTGGCAAGGATGTGCATGAGTTATAGAATCTTGGAGAAATCATGCAAATATATTAGGACACTCAATTGATGGTTGGTCACTCAAGTATTTGTGGAACAATTGGCTCAACTCTACAACTTGTTGGAAGTAGTCCAACATATGTATCACTCAAGCATTGGGATCAAGCTTTGGGAGAACACTCGAAAGATGAATTGTCAAGCACGGAGAATGGTGGTTAAGCAAAGGAAAAGACATTTAATTTTGTTCTCAGGAAACATCTTGCTTAGACAATGTAGTATCGCTAAGTGAGAAGGCATATTCTTAATTATGACGACAAAGGTCACTTAAGTGAGAGAAACTCATTCAAGTAACAAATGGAGGTATTGAATTGTTACATAATGTTGACTTTGTACATGTAGCCATATATATATATATTGATAATAATGAGTATATATAAATTGATGTGATTAATTGTATATGTTTGATATATATGATTAATGTATGATATGCATAGTGATATATATATATGATGAGTATGATACACGTGAAAACATTGTTGGTATATATGTACTTACACACACACATATACGATGATATCTATATGATATATGACCTCTTGTGATGTCGATCTGTGTGGCGAGAGGATTAACTTTTGTGGGGAAGTATTAAGTATATTAGCTCATTAAATAAAAAATATAATATGCATATCCTTGTTCTGGAGAACTTCTTTTGATGAGAAGCTTTAATGTTAGGTATTGCCTACAGAGAAAATATTTTTCATACAAATTGTCAAATCTTTTGTTCTATCATTGTGGATAGTGGATCAAGTTACAACTTTTGTAATACCTGACTAGTTAAAATGTTGAAACTCAACTCAAATGTTCACCCAAAACCTTATAAACTTTCTTTGATATAAAAGATGGAAATTTGGTTGAGTCAACAAGTGAAAGTCAAATTTTCTATAGGACATTACACTAAAAATGTTTTATGTGACCTTGTGTCCTTAGAAGCTTGTGATATTTTATTTGGACAAATTTGGCAATTTGATCATAACATGTTATACCATGGTCATACCAATAAAATCATTTTCACTTATCAGAACAATAAGTTTGTGATTAGTTCTTTATCACCTTCACAAGTGGTATAGAACCATTACAAACAAAGGAAATAGTAGAAAATCAAATAAAAATAGAAAAATGTCTAACTTTTTTAGATCATGAGCTTAAAGAGGTAGAGCTTAGACAAAAAAAAAATTACAAAGAAAGACGTGGAGATAAAAAGAGATAAAAGAGAAAAGAAAAAAAAAAAAGAGAAAAGAGAGGAAGGAACAAGAAAGGGAATAGGAGTTTGAATTTGGAACTGAACCAAACATTGTCATTAAACCCTCTCTTATAGAAAACTTGTCTGAGGAGTTGAGCAAAGAGGAACCTCTGTCTGGAGCTAAACTAGACATTGATAAAATCTCCTCTTTGAAAATGGATTTTGTGAGGATGAACTTAAAAAGCAATCTTTGTTTGGGGTCAGAACCAGACATTGGTATAAACTCTTCTGTCATAAAATTATCCTATGAGGAATTTCTTGGAGAAAAACTGCATGCCAACAAATTAGTTTATCTCATAAGGTAGAAAAATAGAAAAATGCAAATAAAAGTGCTCTTGGGTTAGACATATTTGTCCATCATCTGGTAAGGAGTACCTTGATCTTGGAAGATTATTTATTGTTAATTTTTGTTTGTATTCTTAATTCTTTTTGTGTATATGCCATCTGGTTTACAATTTTCATACTTTTACAGATTAGTGTTAGATCTAGGAGGGTATCATGAATAAAAAAACAATAATAAGGCTATTATTCATAAAAAATTACAAAAATTAAGTACAGATTCCTTTCAAGAGGAAGGGGATGATGAAGTATGCTCCAATCATCCAAGTCACAAAATAAAGAGGACACAGAGCTAGAGGTTTCATTAGAAGCAACACCAAAAATTGGATTTGTCTAAGCCTATTTGGGCTTTCAAACAAGTTGCTCGAGCTCAAATTCAACCATGAAGAGATTTCTTTCAAGAACATAGAGTATAATAAGAAGTCCTCTACTCCTGTAAATATTTTAGAATTTATTTTTAAATGTAATAAATTTTGTAAAATAAAAATATGCCAACAAAAGGCATCCCCTTATGACTTATTTGGCATGTTTAAAGTCGATTTTGCATGAGTGATGGATGACGTGGATGCAACAACTTGAAAGGCACGAAGAAGGTCACTTGGCAACTCCATGTTGGCTCACAAAAAACATTTACTAGGCATGGAAAACATGTCAACACATGGCAAGCCATCATTAAGAGTTTTTGAATTTAAGTGTAAATTTGAATTTCAAATTCAAAATTGGCTTCAATTGTGGTAAGCCCAAAACATTATAAATAAGTATGTATGCTATATGAAAATTCAACTTATAAATGATATTAAATTGCTGTCCATTTTTTAACACAAAATTGTTCTTAAGCTATTTTTAGGTTAACACTTCTAGGAGTCTACCTTAGAATTTCCTTAACAAGGGTTGGCCTAACATCTCTTGTGTTTCTTTGCTTTCATTTGATCACTTGATTCCTCCATTTGCATCATACAATTGTTTTTGGCAAGCTTCTTCATCCATTCCATCAATCTAAGGCTTCCAATGAAGATAGGAGATAAAACAACTCCTATCAACAAGGGACTAAGATCATCATAGTAGCCCTGTAGTAGTAGAACTTGCATAAAATTTCTGATAAGGTATGTTTTCTGCATAATTCGCTCAGGCGACATCATCTCGCCTAGGCGAGAATGGTTTCAAATAGCAAGTATGCTCTTTGGACTGTTTTCGCCCAAGCGGGACGTTCCTCGCCCAGGCGAGAAAGTAATTTCGCTCAAGCGAGGGTACAGTCGCCCAGTCAAGAAAGCCAATGGAGTAAGTGTGCTCTCTGGAGTGTTTTCACCTAGGCGATAAATCTTTCGCCCAAGAGATGAGGTATTCTCGCCCAGACGAGAGCATTTTTGCTAAGGCGAAAAAAGACCTTCCTCTCTCTATTTTCGCCCAAGCGATAAATTTTTCGCTTATGCGAGGGGTATTTTCGTCCAGGCAAACTTGGTCTAGCCCAAGCTAAAAAAAATTTTTTTTTGCCTTTTTGTTTTTGATTATTTAAATCTTTTGGAATGCAATGTATGTATTTAATAAAATAGATTAATTGATAATTTAAGTTTAATTATACTGATGGTTTAGTAACTTCTTTAAATGTTGAGATTGAAGTGGAAATTGAGATTTAACAGTGAATGAATGCATGAATAGAGATCTATATTGTGATGTGATATTGTTAAAAGTGTTGATAAAGTTGGTCAAAGCCTAGGCATAGTGTTTTCAGGAAAAAAACACTCGTGTCTTGGTTAATTAGGAAGTGCATTGTCTAAGGATCTGATCAATAACGATTGATATCCTGACTCTACTAGTAATAGGAATCAAATAGATGATCATTACTAGGTGGTGAGAGT
>Ga0099824_1010382_pt1 | contig 11001 bp, 7 predicted proteins | sample SiratrowhiteBW_FD_76837 | JGI IMG/M metagenome (GOLD analysis project Ga0099824, IMG submission 76837) | Root nodule microbial communities of legume samples collected from California, USA - Siratro white BW | ecosystem: Host-associated > Plants > Roots > Nodule | place: USA: California... | reverse complement strand
TACCATTTGACCCTTTTTGACCCATCCAAGCATTCCTCCTTCTTCTTTGGATGGGCAAATTGAATGTTCCACAGCAAGATCACTCAAATCTTCCCCTGAACACACAAACAACACACAAAAACTAAGCCATGGGACTGGAACTAAACACCTTCCAAAACCTAACATTGGTAGGAGAAAATAACTGAATTCCCTCAGTGTCACTAACCTGAAGAGATTTTTTGCTGAAGATCCAATAGAAGCTTCTGGTCATCTTCTTTGACCAACAAATGCTGCACCAATAGTTCCCTTGGCCTACCACCTTCAGCACCACTACTCCCAGTGCCATAAGAAGCTGAAAAATTAGATTTTTTTTCATGAAAAAATAGTTTTTTAATGAAAAAATCGATTTTTTTTTCAAAAAATAGATTTTTTTTAAGAAAACTTTTTTATCACATTACAATAAAATGTTGACATCTAACTAAATGTTATCAGAAACAAAATTAAGGGGAAAAACATAATGGGGTTGCAGAAAATGAGTACCTGCTGCTTTGGGAGGCTTTGGAGACAGGAGGGACAGAAAGGGAGGAAGAGGAGTTGAAGGTGGATGGAAAGGGAAGGTTCTGGCAAAAGGGGTATGTGAGAGAGTATGAATGTTAAGGGATGATGAGAAGATTGAGGGAAGAAAGTAAGGTTTTGGAATTGCCACTCTCACTCTCAGCTTACAAATTGCTCTCAACATTGTTAATATGGCTATTGATATTCACACTTCACTAGACACACAACTTCTCATGAACACCATCTAATTTATCAAATATATATTCACAAATTATTATTATTATTAAATAAAGTTTAATTATTTTCAAGATCACACACCTACCAATGTATTAAATTATTAAGTAAATGTTATTCATTATGTTCATTAAATGTAATATGATTAATATTACACGTATGCATTTAACACACAATAATACTATTTATTATATTTATTAATTATAATATGTAATTTAGCTAAATCCACTTTTACTTCCTGTAATACAGTTTCAGTTACTATGAAATTTTGATTCCATATTTGTTTCTATTTAATCAAAATTAAATAAGTTTGGCCCATCATTAATATATTTATTAATTACTAATTTAATGTATTCATTAAGGAACACCCTTGACAACTAGCATGCACATTATTCATCTTTTTCTTTGTTCATTCAAAAATAATGAATTCTTATCCATTAATAATAATTTGTTGCACTTGTAAATTAATTGTGACTTGGAAGCATCAAAACTTATCCGTTCAACTCTATTACTATCATAAAATGCTACTTCAAATAATATATTTAAAAATAATAAAAATGTATTATAATATAAGTACTAATAAAAGAAAATTAAATGAGTTAGAAGGTATAGATTAAAAAACTAATTCAAGTAATTTGTAGTATCAACTTGTAACCCAAGTATATTAATCTAATCATATCAGCTTTCTAGAAAATGTTTCTTAACTAGATGAAACTTGAAAATTGAAAGTTTTGACTGCTTACTAATATGTCTTGCTTGTCCTAAATTATAAAAACGGAGAACAAGTAGCAAAGCTCTTTAAATTGCATAAATTTCTAAAAAATTGAAAATAGTTATTAAAATTATTTCTATTTTTTTATTACAAACTTACATATTTTATAACAATAAGAATTTATTACGAGTTTAACAATCAAATAAAAACCTCAAATATTAATAATTTATAATTTATTATAAATAAATAAATAAAATACTATAAACATTATTAAATTAAACTTAAAAATAAAATTTAAGTTGCATATGTATGAATTTATTGTATTGAAAAAATAATAAACAAATATATTTAATCATATTCAACCCATAAAAAACGGATAAATTTGTAGAAGTTTAAATACTTAAACAGTTTATACGATTTTATACAATATTTTTAATATAATATATATATATATATATATATATATATATATATTAAGTAGTCAAAATAAAATAAATTAACTTAAAATGATTTTCAAACAAATAAGACATGCATTTCTTATTAAGTTGTTAATTGTAAATGTACTATTTATTAAATAATTATATGTGGGTGCATTAGATAGTAAAAATATATTACAAAAATAATTATTTTACATAATTCCGACTATGCATGCATGCACCCTGACTAATGTATAATTCAGAAGTATTTCAATATTTTTCGAATAACATTTCTCAAAATGTGCCCATGATTTTAAAGGAGTATTTTTTTTTCTCCATCGTATATAACTTTTAGGTGCAGAAAAAACGGTACAGAATGTAAGAAGAAAATTCCTTAAAAACTGTTGTTGTAGTTTAAGATTTGATAAATCAACTGATTATATCAACTTGAAAAGGAAAAGTTTGGTTTAAACAAAATTAAACACGGATAATATATAGTACTATAATTTGGGATTCGGTATACAGTTGACATTTTATTTTACTCTTAATTATATTTTAAAATTAAAAAATTAAAAAAAAAAACTATCTTAATTTAAAAATTAATTATGCACACATATTTCAACATTACAATACACTACAAACTACTTACTATTTTTTATATAATTATTATTAGTTATTTTATTTCTTAAAAAATATTGATGTACAAAGTATCTCTTCACTAATTAATAGAATCGTATTTTCACTTTCCTTTTTATATTTTTATTTTTGGACATTTATAAATTTCTTTTATTATAATATTTTTAATGTAACCATCATTAATTATTTAAATTTATCGCAATGTAATTAAGTTTCATTAGTTATTCCTCAAAAGCAAGTTCAACCAAGAATTTTGAGAGAGAGAAAATGCCAATACTTTTTACCAAATGGTATATTATATACACATAATACTTAGAGGTCAAGAACATTTGGATTTTTTCTTACCAAATCCAAATTGTCCAGTAAGAGTCTACACTTTTATTCTCTATTTACTTTTCTTCGTAGCTTACACAAAAAATTGAACTTGGAACCTCTTCTATTCTATCTTTATTCTAGACTCTTTCTTTCTGACTCGAGCTTAGCTCATAAAAAAAGAACAACACATTCTTTTTCCTTGTTATAGCCATCACTGACAAGTGAACCTGAATTAGTTCCTTCTGGTGTTTTACTGTCTTCAATGGCATGTCAATTCATTCTAGGTGGAAGCTGAGAATGAAGCTGCTGAGGAACCATTTGAAGGGGTCCATGCATAAATGAATAAGCCCAAAATGAGAATGATGGCCCCTGCCATAAAACCTGTTGGAAGAGAGGAGGCAACACCAAGGTATGGTAATGGCATGGTGAACACGTAGATTGATATTGGAACTGCCACAAAGCCACATTGTGTCAATTGTGTATGTTCATAATTTCACATTAGTATGTATTTGTGATTTGAAGTTTTTAGCTGTGTCATGGAAAAATGGTAGAAATCACAAACACATTTGTGATTTCAGTCAATCTCCCATATATAGCCATGTTCTTTTAATTGTTTCTTGAAAATTAAAGTGGAATGATTTTACCAATATAAACTTCAATGTAGCCATGCTTGGTGAAATAGCTGCATACCTGAAAATGTGGAAGCAAGACAAGATACAACAGCTGAAGAGATTTTGAGGAGATGAAGCAGTGCAACATTGAAACCTATGTTTACAATAATAAACACCAGAGGCAGCAAAGGAGCACCATCACATCCTGAAACCAAAAAACCCTTTTTTTCACCACAATTATCACCAAAATAACAACAACAGAAAACAAGGATTTTTAAGTCAGCTCATCAAACAGGTAATTTGAAATTCTGCTAGATATGATCATATGAAAAGGAAATACAGCTTACCACTTGATAATGTACCAACATTTAGGAAGCAGGCTGCACCATCTTTAAGGTAGTTTGGTAGTTGACTGAAGGGGATGCCCCATAATTTTGACAAGAAGGGGAGAAGAAGGCATATGAATAGTGCCTACATTAAGCATATATTCTTGCATTTAGGCATCCATTTGCATTTATATTGAAAATCCAAAAGAAGAATATTTCATGAAATATTGCAGAATACTTACTTGGAAAGCAGATCCGTACGAATTGACAACAAACAAGTCCATAGAACCTCCCTGCTTCAGATAATATTGAATAGTGATCAGTGTATTCCACCTTAGCCAAAAGAATGTCAGGTTTAAATGGAACTAGTTTAGCAACATGCATCTGAAAAGTGTTTGGATAGCACACAATAACTAATTCTGCTCGGTGATACAACGAAAAAGTAGGAACAAATGTTTGTTTCTTTATTTCTCACCATGAAGCTAATTCTAACACACTATAAGACCCTTGAAAAGACATAATGAGCAGAAACATGGATTAAAACAATTCACTACGGTACATACCTTCAGTTTTTGGGTTGAATCCAAAAAGATTGTCTCCTGCAAAAATATGAGAAGGACAGTGTAACTACAGAGAAGTAGTTTGAAAGTTGGGAAAATGCAGCAAACACTATAAACCATGATAACCTTCAGCACGGTACCAGCTGCTTGTAGAAAAAATGAAATTATCATCAAAAGACTCCAAAACATGCCACCTTCCTTCAATGAATTCCCAGCACCAGCTCCACTACAATAGTAAACAAAGGTGTAAGTAAGAAGCCATAAAACTAAGCACAAAACAGAAAACTCTTGGAATTCACAGGTTAAAGAGGAACCTAATAAGTTAATATCATTAATTCAATTTTAATAATTGTGTTAAGTTGCTAAAACACTTTCAGAATTAGTTTATTTACTAATGACCATGCATTGCTTTTGTTCATACGCATGACATGATCTACCCTAAGATCCTTGATAAAATCACATGTACTTACTGACCTTGCTACAGTAACAACTACACCGATGGATACAAGAAAACATCCAAGTAGTTGGTTGACTCTATATCTTCTTCCGAGAAAAATAATTGACAAGAGTATTTGCCACACGAGAAAAGTCTGCAAGAGAATAGCTCAAATTAACTATCCCACCTTTATTTTACATTTTTCTGAACACCTAAGTAAATTGTGCATACATGAGCTAATAAAACAGAAACTGAATCGGTTTAGAAGATAACATTGCCAACTTTATATACTAAAGTTCAATATTATCACCAATCTGGCATTACTGATGAGGACATTTCCAGTTCATTTTGATTCATATCTAAAGTCTGAAGATAATTTTGAAATTCATATTTTCCATTTAGATACAATGAAAAGGGTTAGTTTAGAAGATTTGAGTCAAAGATTACCTGAGACAAAATTGGAATTGATGCTCCAGATAGAATTGCTGATACAAGAAAGAGCACAGCAAATAATCAAATTCAGAATCTGACCTACTTTATACTATACCTCTTGTGAAAAAAGGGTGTTGAAAATGTGATTCAGAAGCAGAAAAAGGGTGCAAAGTTACCTCCTGCAGCCATTCCAGTGGTAGCAGCAAGAGCCTCCAATAGACCAACAACAACAAATGGAGCCTTTGGCGCATCTAGCATTTCATCAGTAACAATGCCCGCATGGTGTCGAATATACAAAATGCCAAAGTACACTATTACATATCTGAAATCAACATTGTACAACATCAATTCCATGAAACAAAATCATATTATTTTTAGTTTAATTCAAATGATCTTACAAATCTAAAGTGGTTCAATTATAAATTAACATATTTAGTATAAAAATTATACTTCATATTCCACTTATTTAAAAACTAATAATGTTTAAATTTTATATTTTAATTAATTTGTTTACTTTTTTTCTTTTTAAAGGTAAAATACCCGAAAGTGGCAAGTTGAGCAAGGAAGAAAGGGTACTGCTTCAAAGGAACCAAAGCCAGCTTATACAAAACCCTGTTCCCCACACCCAGCACCACCGTCGCCGCCGCTGCCGCCGCCACTTCCGCCGCCCGCTTACCACTCCCCTCCACTGCCTTCCTTCCACCTTCTGCCGCCACCTTCCGATCCTCCACCGCGTAGGAGCAAGGCCCCGCCTTCTCCTCCCTCCCTCCGGCTGCAAATGTCAACCACGCGCCGCCTCCCACGGTGGCTCCCGCCGCCACCAACCGCATTGGCCTCGTGGCGCAGTAACTGTAACGCAGCCCAATTATCCCGGCGGGGCGCCGCAACTGAGCCTGACCGACCGACGCGGCAGCGCCGGCGACGGATAACCGCCGGCATAATGAAGCCATGATTAGAATGAATGTTTTTGTTGCTAAAAAATTCAGAATTGAACGTAATAAAACGATCAAAACGGGAAATTTAGTTTGGGTTGGAGAAATTGAGGAATCAATAGAAGAACATCATTTTTAGTTGCTAATAACGAATTTGAAGTTGTTATGCCACAACACGACCACGCCTTTGATTTAACCATTATTGCTACGTCACATCAATTTTGGTCTTCCTCTCATAGCCACCACAAATGCTATTTGTACTTTTCCACCTTTATTTAATCTCACCCATTTCTATATATTAAAGCTATAATTGATCTTTCATCAAATTTTACACAAATTGCATTCACATGATCATATATGATGTAAGATATGACTTTAGTTCAACTTAACTTAATTTTCCGACTAAATTCTTAACTCATCAATTAAATATATGATTAATTTTCATAATTTTTTTTAAACAAAATAAAACTACTATATAATAATAATAATAATAATAATAATAATAATAATAATAGTTTTATAAAAGATGCCTCTTTGACATATTTTGAGTGTCGTGATGAAGTTGAAGACTTTGTTGTGGAGGAGAAAGTGGAAAGATATTTGTAATCATGGAATGGTTATTGTATTGTTGTGGAGATTTGGTAAGTGTTAGTGAGAATTTTATATACAAAATCTTTGTTCATTTGACACTGCTATTAATGCCATATTCTTTTGGAAATCATGGCTCGTTCTTTTTATTTTACTTCTTACTTCGAGAATCTACGAATGGACACTTTTAAAGGAAATATGATCTTGTTCAATGATTCTAAAGCAATGGTTATAATGAACTTATTATTCTAAGTTTAGAAGGAATGAATATTCACTTGTTCTGTGTTTGCGTATCTCCGTGTTCTATATAGAATAAAACTCTCTGAAAAAAAAACATTTTAATTAAAAATATAATAAATTATGAGAAATTCAATTATTAACATTGACACTATAAAATTATATGAATGAAAACAAAAGTTTGAAAATATCCCTGTCAGAACTGATAATATAAATTATAGAGGAAAAATGTTTTTAATCCTATTACTAGTCTAATTTGACTTTGCCTTCTTGTGTGACCCTTTTATTATGCATGCACTTTCGCACTTTGCTGACATTTTTTTTTTTCCCCCGAAAGTTGATTTTCTCCTTCTCCTATCAGACACAATAACCATTTTTCTTTTTTGACCCAAGTTGTGATAAATTAAACATAAATAGTACGAGTAATCAACTACAATTTCTGTTCATGGAAATAAATAAATATGAATGTTCCTTTTATGGATTATTTTATTCTATTTTTTCAAAAACTGCGCTACGTGCGCACCAGAATTCTCGGATGTGATATGTTCTTTGCATCAGAAAATGCTTTGTAAGCACTTTATCGAAAAAGGAAGAAAAAGCTTTCGGCGCAGATTTTTTTTTTTTTTCAGAAATGATATATTACAAAAATACTCCACCCAGAACAACGAATATTAATATTTTGAAAATCATCTTAGCTTATTTAATTTTAATATGATGTAGAAATAAAATGTTATGAATGTTTTATTAAATTCAAATAAATTGATTTCTTTTCTGAAAAAAACTTAAGTCATACTTAATAGGATGGGGGAGTTTTTTTCTTTATATGCTACGCGGATTGAAAAACGATAAACTTTTATGTATGTATATGTTGACCCCCTTTTTTATTCTTTGATGAGAAGAGAGGAGAAAAAAAATTACGTATTTATTTTTCAAATAATTATAATCAAGATTATTAATAAAAATAATAATAATAATAATAGTATTACGATTATCATTATTAACAACAGTAAAATCATAAAATAATAATAACAATAATTTAAATAATATCAATATTAATTCAAATATAAAATATTTAAAATAAAGAAGTTAATAATACTTTAACCAAATACAAGTAGTAGATACTCATCCTTCAATTATATACAAAAGTAATAAATTTATTTTACGAATTTATCAATTAAAAAAACTATTTTTTATCTGTTACATAATTCAAATCAGTCACAAATTTCCTTTTAATTTTTCGTCGTTTCTACACTTTTTCCCTTGACAAAAGACAACTTGACATTCCACCACTTTTTCCCTCATTTTCATATTTTTCTACTCTCGGATCCACTATTTGATCCATATTACTTTCATGGTATAAAACATAAAAGTATATGAAATATCTATACAATATAAATTTTATATTCTTTTTTCAGGAAATAAAAGCTTATATTTTATAGGATTTTATCATTAACTTTGAAATAGTATTAAATTATGTTTTAGTTGTCTGTATTGGTAACAATACCTATGTTTGATCGGCGATAACTTTTTGATTTTTACATATCTATTTATAACTTTAAATATTTATAGATTTTTTCACGCCCTAGTGTTATCGTGAGCATGAATCATATTCGTGTCACATTTAATATGAAATCTTAATATTTTATTTATATAATCACTCTTACTATACATGAAACATTTTTCTTATATTTCATTTCAACAATTTTACTTTTTTCTGTCAAATTTGACATAGCAAGAAAATTTACAGAATTTTTAGTTGCGATATGTTTAGAAAATCTAAATAAAACTTAATATCATGCTCCAAGTTCCTCTATTTGACTCATACCAATCCATTTTGAAATTATAAATGACGTGGTAATATATAAATACTTAAAATATAAATGAAATAAATAATGTGAGAATTTTCACGTTTTGGAATAACATATAAAATACAACACTTTAATATTACTCTAATAAAATACAAGTAAGCACAAAAAAAAAAAATCCATTAATGAATAACAAGTAAACCATATAAATTATCCGAACATTTTATCTAATTTCAAACATTATTTTTTTTTTCGTGTTAATCAAGGTATAGTGTCACCTCTTACATATCTACCACTCCAATGATTTTTACTATTTGACATATTTTTACTATTTTCTTTATAGGTTCCTAATGTTGTTGTCTCACACTTTTAACTAATTTTTCTGTTAGGGAAATAAAATAGTTCTAATATCATCACAACCCACAGTTTTTGTGAGTTTTTTACAGCTTTAAACTTGTTTACAAAATAAATGTTTAATTATAATTTTTTCAACCCATTATCCCTACGAAAGTCATTAATTACAGTTAAATATGTTTTTAAAATATACATTTTTAATGTAAAAAGGTAGACTTTCAAAGCTGATAGACTTTGGTGATTATAACTTGTTAGCAGCCATCAATTTGGTTTTTTCTGATGAAGTAAGTTTAATTCTGTGACCCTATCACAACGTTTATATGAAGCACGTGATAAGTGTGGCTAACCAAACACCACACAACAAATCAAATGAAGACAATTTATTTTTTTTTTTGTGGTGAGTGAACAACACCACAAGCACCCGAAAAAAAATCTTCAAATTTTGAAACTATCCAATAAATTTGTGTATCTTTGTAGTTTCATACTCTAAATGTTTAGGTATTTATATATTTTTATGTATAATATTGTCACATAACTCTCTTGATTTGTTCTTATTTGTTAAAATAATTGATTTCTCCTCCTTTTCTATATAGCCCAATTTTGTAGGCATTTATGTCCTTTACATAATATTGCCACAACACAATTTTCGTTTGCTCTTATTCATCAAAATAATTGATTTCTCCTTTTTTTTTTTACATTGATTATGTGATTTGAAGTGTTAGTTGATCGCTAATTTTTCTAAATTATACAATTTTAACTTGATATGTATCTTTAAATTTATAATGTCTTCCATTTTTTATAGGTTTTTCGAATTATGTAGTTTATATTATATGAGATCGTTTGAGTGGATTGTTTCTAAAATATATGTATTTTGAATTATGTAATTTGAAATACATATTTTATATTCTAAATTGAATAATTTCAAAAATAAAAGTTATATTTTAAAATAATTCAAAAGTTAATGATAAATTTATCATTGTTGACAAGTATTGAAAAAAACGTATAAAGTAAGTATAAGTACTAAATTCTAAATTATTTTTTATTCTACTACCTATTAACCGTCATTTCATCTTACAAGCAGTAAAATTCGTTTTAGTTAAATTAGGGGAAATTGTTATGAGAGTTAAAATTAAATGAGATTCTTATCAACAAATCCTAAGAAAGAAAAAAGAAAACGTAAAAACATGTTTAAATCAACTTATGATCCCACATTGCAGGTTCAGACTTTGTATTATTAGTCCCTATAATTTTAATTCCACATTTGATTTATTATTTGATATATTACCTAATTATTAACAAAATATATTAATGTACCTTTTAGGACAACAAATGTTAAAATTTGATACTAAACTATATTATTAACATCTTAATTAATTAACTAATATTATTATCATTAAAGAATACATGTAATTTTCTATTAATAGTTGAAAGATATATTAAGAGTGGACAGAAAATGTTTAATTTTTAAAAATTGGAAAGACCAAATATGTAAGAAATTTTTTTATAGAAACTAAAATTAGATATTCATAAAATTATAGAGATTTGAATTTAAGACCAAAAACTAAGAATTTTCAATATAACATCAATGCTTGAATTGTATCTGAAAGTTATGAAGTGAGTTAGTAGATGCAGCCCAACATACAAAGATAGAGGAAACTAATGAAAAAAAATAGTTCTGCTATATTATTGTTTTATTTATTATTATAGCTTTATTTCATTATTTATAAAATATACATTTTGAAAGAACTTCGAAAATCAATTACAAATAAACCTCAACAATGTAAAAAATTACAACATAATTATGTAGCATAAAATATCTAATCAATTATATTACATCCGATATCAAATCCCTTATTCTTTTTTTTCTTTCTTT
>Ga0099824_1010377_pt1 | contig 11005 bp, 4 predicted proteins | sample SiratrowhiteBW_FD_76837 | JGI IMG/M metagenome (GOLD analysis project Ga0099824, IMG submission 76837) | Root nodule microbial communities of legume samples collected from California, USA - Siratro white BW | ecosystem: Host-associated > Plants > Roots > Nodule | place: USA: California... | reverse complement strand
TATATATATATATATATATATATATATATATATTTTGTTAATTAAAAAAAACACTAAAATCAATTTCTTTTTTCTACCTTTCTTCTGCTTTAGTTCTTTAAAGCTTGAGAGAAAAATTGTGAACAATTTTTATTTTTAAAGATTTTAGTTATTTTTTCAAGAGATGATGTTATTATTTTTTTTTCGTAGATTTATAAGAGTGATATGGTGATTTTATTTTCTTTATAGTATATTTATATTATTATTATTTTTTTCTTTTTAAGAGTTAATTTTCTTTCTCATTTCATCTTTTATCTTATTTCTGAGTTATTATATTGTTGCTATGATATCTAATAATAATTATATATTTATACAAGTAAATAAATTTAATTTTTATTTTTATGATTAACTTTGATTATTATATAAAATAGTTAAATATATAAGATATTATATCACATCGTTAAATTCAAAGCTATAAGACAATAAATTTATAGTTCTTTTTATATAATGTTTAACTTTATCACTTCTATGCGGGATTTTAATTTATATCTAAATTCTTAACAATTTTTTATTTATTTTTATACATGATCCATATTAATTAGATTAGCAATAGTTAGAAAAAAAATGTAGAATGGAAAATCTAGAAGGCTAACTATAAAAGATCTAAAGACATAATAGTATATTACTTTATTATATATAATTAATACAGTTAAAAATGATTAACTAATAATCTTATCTGTTGTATGAGTTGTCTCGTATTATTTATATCAAGTATTCCGGTGCACTGTAACACCCTCTTCATGATATAAATCACCGGTGTTTGATTATTTTAGGTAGAATCAAAGTAAAATCGTGAATCTATTTTTCACATTTGAAACTATTTTGGATAGCTTGTTTGTTCTTTTTACAACAGATATTTGATATTCCAAATTTAAGTTAAATCTACACACTAAGACCAAGAGCAATTTATTGAAGCAGTTTGACTATTTAGAAATCTGTGTAGACACAGTAATATTTATGATTTTGGAAAAGAAAAAAAAGTCATTCAAACTATCAACCAACATTAATGATTGAATATGTCGAGTTATCTGATGTTCTTACATGTGTATGGATTCAAACACTTTTTTATACTTTCTATTTATTATATTTTTTTCGGATAAAAAAATCAACCAACATGCCAACAGACCAAAACAAAACAAAACCTTCCTTAAAACAAGAATTTCTACACTAAGAAACTCATAAATAAATTCCAATTAGCTCCTTGAAAGAAAGCATATCCACCCCTAAGCTTTCAGTAAGAGTTGAGCTATATTTTTTCCCTCTCAATTATTCAACTCCACTTTTTAAAAATTAGACTGTATTGTATATAAATAATTCTTGTCAGGGAATATGAGAAATAAAAATTAACTTGAAATTTTGTGTATATAAATAATAAAAAAAATATAATAATTGAAGTATTTAATACTTTGATCTTAATACACAAACAAGATAATAAGATTGTAGAGTTTCAATATACACTAAATTTAATAACTTCACATTCTATGATGTCGAAGTTTTATATAAATAAATCACCAGATAATTCTATAAATAAATACAACATCTTATTTAAGCTCTAATTTGTTAAAAGAGAAAAAGAGTAGGAGAAAAGCAAATCGAAAGAAATAAAAAGTCTGTATGTTTAGGTGTACAAAAATAAGCGAGGAAATAAAATTAAAGTTGTAAGACCGTAATTTTATTTTTTGTTAACTTTTTTCTATATATTTAATTATTTCTCTTAAATAAAATATTCTTATTTTCAGTTATTTTCATTTATTTATTTTATTTATAACTTTCTATTTTTCTTTCCTTCTTATTATATTGGCTCTAAAATATTAAGTTTGTAGATCTAGTTTGTTATTTATATGTTGTAGGAATACTTGCACACTCCAAAAAACTTCGCATCATTAACTTTGAAAGCTATTCGTTAAGGAAGAAAAGGATAAAAACATTGGATAAATATTGATCGATGAATAAAGCGAATCATAAAAGTAAAATTAAATCATAACTTTCAATAATTAAGTTTATGCATCTTTATCACTCCTATATCATTTAACATTCCCATTTTGGTACCCATATAATTCTGTCTCGTGCTTCCAAACTTTGGAACGTTGTATGAAAGTTTGAGGTCAAATGTTTTGCTTCTAAGAAAATAAGTCATATATCTATATTATGCTGTTAAATTCAAATTGACTTGTGATGTGTCTATAATAATTGAGGTCAATAATTGAAGTGGTATATGAATTGATTTTGAAGAATGATATAAATGTATGAATTTAATTTAAAAAAAGGCTTTAGAAAAGCCAGAAAAACACAAAAAAGAATGGAAAAGGAAAAATGGGAAGTCGTACACTATAAATACAGGCTTTGGCTCACAAGTCATTGAGTCTCTCCGGGTCCCCCTACTTTTTCATCTGAGTACTTTTGTTTTTGCACAAACAAACAGTACACTGATAAAAGACATTATCAAATTGCCATACTCACAATCTATAGTCTTTGACAAGAGATATTCACACACTGATAAAAGACGGTACTGGAGATCAAATTTTTTCTTTGATGCTGAAACACTGATCCCCAGTAAAACTACCTTCCTTATACCACATTCCCTTTTCAACAGAGAATCCAAACATCTTTTCTTCATAGTTATCACACACATTCTCTATATTTTATGTGGCTTTAGCAGAAAGCTACCATAGTATATACATCTATATGCATTCCTCCGTTACAAGAATTCTTATATCAACTCACTTTATACATCTTCATTCATTTTTCCTTTTCATCTCTCAATCACCTTTATTTATTTCTCCCCCTGTAATGATCCTAGTCAGTCTAATGTACTCTTCAAACTTTAATGCCTCTCGGGATCAGAGTGAGAGAGAGAAGACCATTAATGTGCTGTGGATCTTGGTGATATATAGGGCCAGAACTACACTAAAAAAGTTGCATATTATGCTGCTAAATACTGAAACGGAGTGAGAAAGACAGTATTGCAGGTCCATATATCTTACCTGCAGAAAAGAAAACAAGAGAAAACACTTTTAACAAATATATTTTCATACTGATTAAAATTTAAAAAACTACAAATAAGCGTAATTAGTTCTATATTTTCACCATAATTTTAATACATTAAACTGAGATTATTCTTAATAACTTTTAAAAATGTATTAATTTCTGAGATATTGGTTGTAAATATCCTTAACTACGTTCAGAGAAAAATAATGAGAAAAGAAAAGAAAAAGAACAGCCGCAGGAAAAGTTGATGAACAAAGACTCGTTTGACTCAGATTTACCGACTGACCGTACATTGCATAAATGAGAGAATGTTTAAAGATGCTGAATGGCTTTAGTGTGAATTAATTCGTATCCTAGTTCTTCATCTTCTTCGACTACTACAATGATCCTTCACCATCTTTATAAAGGAGGAGAAACTGCACTCTCCTTTTAGTTGTTTCCAATTAATGTTCATGAAGTTGAGGATAATTAAAAATCATGGAGATGCTTGCTTTGTAACCCTCACCCAGCAGCCCCACCCCAAGTAATAATAATAATGCAGATCCATATCCCTTTTATAGCAGCTTTGACAGTAATTTTTTCTGTCACTAACACCATGCTTTCTCTCCCTGTGTCTTAATTATCTCCTTCGTTAATGTTGCACTAACTAGTCCTTGTCTCTGCTCATACGAAAGGAAACAAAAGCATTTTATTTAATCTCCCAAAGCATTTATATTTATTTTTAATCTCTAGGGTATTGATTCTGGCTGATGAAACTTGAACAGACTTGGTTCCATCCAGTTGATTTTAAACCTTTTTTCTCGGTTATGCTTTCACGTTGTTCACATTAAATCACAGAAAATTTATCTCATTTTAGAGGATTTTAGGTTTTTATTTGGAAGAAATTCTTTTAAGAAGATTGCTTTCGAAGCACAGAAGTGAGAAGTCCCTCACACACAGTTGTCATTTTGAGTTTTGGGACTGAGATTCTAGTTTTGGGATAGAAAAATAGGTTAAATAGTAATAAATTACATTTGTTTCCTTATACTCAAAAGAACGACTGAGGCATTTATTACGAGGAAAATCTTAAATTCACAGGTATCTTGGATACCTAGTGTACGATAGAGTGATGCTATATACATAGCTGCTTTGAACATCACTTGCCAACCTACATAAAGTGTTATTGCATGTCTACAAAAGCCAAATTGAATAAATATATAATATATATAAACTCAGTTCATTATTGCTGAAGGTAAATACCGAAGATGTAACAGAAAATATAGAAAAGTTCATTACAGAAACTCAATTCACGTTCCTTAAGCATTTAGTTGAAGATGAGTACACAGGAAATGAAACCGATACTGAGGGTTAGAGGTTGTTTCTGCCATTTGCTTGATCTCCTTTTTTCTTATTAATTTTTACAATTAATTTAACCTACGCTGTCAAAAAATAGCTACATCTTTTGTATAAAACCTGCATTTGATTAATATGCGATTCGGTATTAATGCGTCGATGACACAGGAAACTTCATACTAAAGAGAAGGTTTCTACTTGCTAGCAACGGTGGTGACCAAAAATTATAGTTCAGACTAACGTTTAGAAAAGAGATGGTGAAGTTTGTTCGGGATACTACTTTCTCGAGGTGAAGTGTTTAGCTTTGTTTGAATGGAATGGATTTAGATTTTGATTAGTCTGGTTTCTATTTTATGTAATTGAAGGTATACTGCAATTCCCAATGCCTCCGTGAATTGACTGTTTGTATTTTTCTTACATGGGACAGTAACTAGATTAGAACTTGGAACCTTTACATAATATTATTAAACTAAAATTTTTCTGCCATTAGATTGATTATAGTGGGTTGATATCAATACTGAATGAAGTAAAAAATTGTAAAAATTATGTATCTGAAATGGTATCGATCAAAGCGCCACAATATTTATTGTTACAAAATATTATGAGACGTTCTTTTCATACGGTGGAAAACTTCATCAGCCTCCACAGCCAACACAACTATCAGGGCATGGTATGAACTACTGAAAGAATACTACAGCACAATGAATAAAGTCTTATAATATCGCGTCGATCCAAAGCATCTGATAATTAGTTAAAAAAAAGTTAAACCCTTCTCTCTGTCACTGGGGTATGTCCTTTGAATGATGCTTTGCTTCATTGAGTAATAAAAAGGATAATTCTATTTGGTGTTCCATTTTTTTTCTTCAACTATTATAAACTACTACACTATTTAATTTAGCATCTAGCTTTAGTTACATTTTAAAACAAGAGATATTTCACTACATATGCCATTAACCTCCAGTTTCTTTGAGGAACACAGTGTCTATTTTTGCAGTAGTCAAGATGAAAAAATACACAATTATTTTAACCAACGTACACTTGATTACACATATTTGATAACCAATATGTAATACTCAATCTCCATCATTTCAAAACTACACTAAGGCAAGATTTTTCCTTGAGCTTTACATCAATAAGTCAAAATTATTTTGTAGTGTAAAGGAAACTGTGAGTGAGTATAAGATCTGTGTCATGCACTCCGGTATGTTATGTCTTATAAGATAAATTTAAATAAAATAATTGTCTTTTTTCGATATAACAAACGAAAAAGTTACAGTGAACTTGATTGGAAAGTAACACCTCTCTATGTCAAGTAATTAATAATTAAACAAAAATCTGCTCAGGGTTTCTACTATATAAAAAAACTAATGGGAAGCAATATTTTACTAATATTGTTGATAAAAAAAACGATCACATGTTAGTTATAATATAAATTACCTAGATAAAACTATAAATATTGTTAATGTACAATATCATTACTGCATGTGCTACTGTATCAAAATTTGTCGTTTTAACAGTACTGTTTCTTATTTTTTTTATCGGCAAGAAATATAATTTATTTATCATGAGACACTGGTTCTCAACCCTTATAGACAAAATTATAAACGTTTGTAATCATACCCCTCAGCATGTAATGCATAATCCAAATGTGCTGTCCCTACTCCTCACACAGAATTTATTACCATCTCTCATTTTTTTCTTAAACAATTGTAAAACTGCAACAACCAGCATTATTTAGTTGTCGGTTCTTCTTCTTCAAAAAGAAAAAATGTTGCTGATTGGATAGCTTAATGCTAATCAGGACAATACACAGATCAGTTTTTCCTATATTCTGGGGTTGATTCCCGCATTGAAGCTAATTACAGCAAAATGAAGATGAAGTGTTGTGTTAGTGAAATATATATATATATTGTGTTTTTGGTTTGAAGAGGAGGAGAATATTTAATTATGTGGCGAATAAAGGAAGTGAAAGAAGAAGTTTGTGTTGTGTGTTTGTGATAGAACATTGAAAGGCAATGACACTTGGCAAATGTTGTAGGAGTGGAAGGTTGGGCCGGGCAAGCTAAGATACAGTGTGTCTGTCTGAGAAGAGAAGACACTTTCCATTGCATTGATGTTCATGCAGGCAATAATAGTGTATAGCAGAGTTCCAATGGTCGACGCATGCAGATGCAGCACATCACAGCACGTATATATGTACGTACCTCGCAAAATTGCAATGGTGGACCATATTGGTATGGAACCAACTTTCCCAAAACAGAAAAAGGAGAGCCATGAAGCCCTACGCATGATCCTTTTTCCCTTGCTTATATCACGGAGTTTCACTGCATGAACACACTCACTCATCACAACACTGTCTTCAGTTGTCGGAAGGCCAAGAAGATAAAAACATGCAGACACAGAGGCATGCATGCAATGCGAGTAACTCATAAATGACTCAACCTCTATACCCTGGGGCCTCTCCATTGCATTGCATTCCATGCTTCATCTCATCATCAACACTCTGAACCCTACTTCTCTCTCTCTCTCATATCATATCATCTGGTCCAAACATTGTACTACGTTTTACCATACTACCACTATCACTATTACTATGACTATGACTACGTTTTCCAACTGTTCAGTCTTATTCCACTCAGCTTGCCCCACTGCAACCTAGCATCATTGTTTTATCTATCTTCTGCCCTGCAAATTAAATATATATGCACAAACAATCTTATTTATTTATATTACTAACACTACTTCTGCTTCTTCCAATTCATATACTAACTACTGTGTACCTATGTTCTTTCTTTCAATTATTTCAACGAATTAGGGTTTAATTCTTGTCAACAAAATTAGGGTACACTTTTCTATGCCCTAGTGAACTGTCGTGCATTTCTATTCACGCCTCTTCGAATTCGGGTATGCAATTCGCTGTAATGGACTGTTCAGTATTTTTAACAAATGAGTGCATTTTGGGAATTGCAGTGCTACATATGTCTGTGTTTGTTGTTATGGATTTGTATGGCAATTTTGATAACTTAAGAGATGCTATATCACATTTTTTTTAACACTGATGCGTGAAAGGTTAATTGGGAATCACCAAACCAAACTTATTTAAGGCGAGCTAAAATGAGAGCTTAAAATGTAAAAAAGAAAGTAAAAAGCGATTTCCCCTCTACTGTGTCCCTGTTGAATCAACATGTCTTTAATCTAGAACGGTAATAAAATCATACATTTGAATGAACCAGGAAAATAATGCATTATGAAAATAAAATTTTATATTGAAGAAGAAATGAAAGATAAAAAAATAGTTATGAAGTGATTGTAAAAATTTGTTGAGTGTGATCTATCATTGTTTATTTGAGTAATGTGATAAAAAAAGATGATTAAAATTAAAAAAAAAAAAGTGGGTAAAGTGATCATTAAATTTTTAATAAAAGTTAATTTCTAATAAAGTGACATAACAATGATATTATTAAGAAAAATAAGTTACTGTGATTGAGTTAGTGTCCTGAAATTTGAATGGTTCTATTTCGAAATTTTAAAATTAAAAAATAACATCAAACACCTTAAACGTTAATAAGTTTGGTTGAAATTGCATAACTTAAAAAAAAATGTAGATAGATTCAGAACTACTTCTAAAACGATAATTTCAAATAAACCGATGGAAGTTTTGTTGATTCGAAGAAATTTTAGGTGCATAAAAAAACAATAGAAGAATAAAATTAGAGTTGAGTTGAAAGTTCAGAGCAACAATTTTTTTTTTTTTTTTTTCAAAACCAAAAGACACCTACACGTTGAATACAGTGGAGAGAGACAAAAGTTTATGCTGCCCAACTGTATATCTGTCAGTTCTCATTGGTATAGTTTAGTTTGATTTATTTTTTAAAATATGGTTCTCTATTTTCAATGCAAGTCCAAATGTTTTATTATTTCATCATCAGATTGGAAAAATTAAATACATATCTTTTTATAGTTTTTGTCATATTTATTTACAAAATTTAAATATATATACAAGTAAACAATTTAATTAACTATTTACTCAATAAAAATGAATGAAATGATAATTTATTAATAAAATTAGCTATAGAGCCTACTGAAATAAGATCATAAAAGAATTTTAGTGAATTTATTCAATCCAAAAATTTTATTAAACTATTTTAAAATTAAAGAAATCTTAGATTATAATTAGTAAAAAACAATTGTAACTGTAGAAATTTCTATCAAATCCCTTCACACGAATATTAATTGACAAAATTCATAACAGAAAATGACATTGTAAATATGACAAAATATTTGTCCGAAAATATTTCAATTTGGCAATGATAAATTACTTCAACGAAGCATATATGTCTCTTAAAGAGATATAAGTGTCATTCAAAACAGTGAACATCAATATTTAATTAATCCACACACCCTTCTAGTCTATGCATGTATATTTTTACAAAATTGACATATTTTAAATTTATATAATCTCTAGTTAATATTGAATCTTCAACAACAATACTAACGTATTTTAAGGGATATGTAAAATATTGATCCCAACAACAACAAAAAACTTTAAAATAAAAGCAAAGAATTAGTCAAATTTCCCATTTATTTAATAAGACGGTAACTAATATCTATGATTCAATTTGTGAGTATTATATATATATATATATATATATATATATATTATTTGTTTTCAGAATAAACATGCTTTTTTTAGAGACAATTATCATAGTTTTCAATTCTTATTTTCTTCATATAATTTTTAGGTGAGATTCGTTCATTATTCATATTCACCTAATGTTACGGGATTTGGAAAACTTTAAAAGGAAGAAGGAAAAAATGGTTTGCAACCTTCACCCTCTATCTCATATCACAAACTTGTCTTATTTTTTTTCAATTCCTTTCATAACCTCATAGAAAACGATACCATGAAATGAACAATTGGACACATCATTTTTTTTATATCTTTTCTTTATCAACAATAAAAAATATATTAATTGGAAGCACTTAAATAATACTTTAACCCTTTTAGAGAAAGAGAAAAATCGCACTTATACTTTAACACCTTTACATCCAAAAGATAAATAGATAACTAATTCAATCTAATATTTACCCAAAAACATATGTCAGTCACATGTTATAAAACAATAAATCTACATAAACATATAAGTTAAAAAAATTAAAATTATCAACAAGTAAAATTTGTTAGAAACACTTAAAATTTATCAATAAATGAGAATTATCAACGAATTAGTGACGACAAAAAATTTATTGATAATTTCTCACTCCTTCTATCACAAATAAAAGACGTTTCAGTCATACATAAGTCATATATTTCTTTTGTACAAAATCTAATCATATCTCTTTTCTATAGTTAAATCATTCGCAAATTTTGTTTGGGTTTTTAGTTTATCATGTGTTAGGCTTATTGTCATTGGAACTCATAAAACTTAGGTAATTTATTTCATTTAAGTTGGATAATTGTCAAAAGTATATTTTTGGTATTAAGGTAGAATTTCATCAACTGATAAATGACTGTTGATAAGATTATAACTGACTATGTGATATTTTATTAACACTTTGTGTCACGAAATCTTATTATCATTTTCTGAGTACCAATCGCAGCCATCCTTTGCTTTCAAAATTAATTCATGGTATAATTTTCTTGATAGAATCAGTCTTCTTTTTATATCTGTGTGAGTTCCTTAGTCACAAAATACTTAACATAGGTTCTCCAAATTATTTTTACAATAGGGAGACATTTCTATCATTACATGAATATGGAGACATTTCTATTGTTACATGAACTTTTACTCCCTAATGATCTTGTCAATCATAAAATCATAGATCGGTACCGTTGCACACATTTCCATCTTCATTTGATTAAGTCTTATAAATTTTGTTTCTTGCTCAATATTGAGACATAGATTACTCTAGTATATGACCTTTAGGTATATACCTAATTGTGCTTGAAATTATTAAATTTTTTAATAAAATTCACATTTTTGTTTCAAAATTAGCACTTTAGAATATTAATTTATTATTGGAATACATTTCCATCTTCAAAGAGACTAAAATGTTGAGTTCACTCATTGACGTTTTTATAGATATTATAGAAATTCAATCTATTTTAAAGAGAAGGCGTGGTCACTTAAATAAAGATGTTTCATACTATTAATTAGTTTACCATTCCTAAGAAATGTAAAGGATTCATAATTCATAACAATATATAGTAATTCATCGATTGCATCTATTAAATAAAGTTACATAGTTAATTTTTTGAATATGCTTTAATTCACCTAATTAATTAAATAAGTTATTATTCTAAGCAAAGACTTATTTTTTAATGTGTATTATTATTATTTGTTATTTTATGTGACTTTGTTTATTTATTTATTTATAATAATATATAATTTATATTATTATATAATTGGATAACTTAATTGTTATATAATTTTAATTTATAATAATATATATCATTTGTAATAATAGAAGATAAATAAATAATTATATGCCGATATTTTTATTACTGTCTTTAACTACGAGTTTTACATTGTGATGTTAAAATATTACTAAAAATGAAATAGAAAAATTAGTTGTGTATATATATATATATATATATATATATATATATATATATATAATATATAGTTTATATATATTATTTTTT
>Ga0099824_1010374_pt1 | contig 11007 bp, 6 predicted proteins | sample SiratrowhiteBW_FD_76837 | JGI IMG/M metagenome (GOLD analysis project Ga0099824, IMG submission 76837) | Root nodule microbial communities of legume samples collected from California, USA - Siratro white BW | ecosystem: Host-associated > Plants > Roots > Nodule | place: USA: California... | reverse complement strand
TTTAATTAAAAATTTTAAATATTAATTTAAAAACTAATCAAAATAGAAAAAAAAAAAAAATTTAAAAAAGAAACAAAAAAAGAAAAAAAAAAAAAAAAAGTACACTAAAAATGATTCAGTGGTGAAGAAACAGACAAGACAACTGCAAACTAATACTTGGTTACATATTATAGCAAGTTTTTATTTATTTAAACACTATTGTTTTTTTTTTAATGTTTTGCCCATATGAACAAAAATCTAAAACTTAAAATAGAGAGAAAAAACTATAAACTAACTAAAAATAATTCAGAACAACTCTATTTTCACTGCTTGGATACTGCACTACTGTTAATGTCAAAAAAATTCAAAACTCAAGCATATATATATATATATACTCACTACTCAAACAAAAGGCGACGCCTCACAGATTTTGGAAGCTTCTCAGGTTTAGACATTTTTCTTTTCATTTCTGAACCCTTGCTGCCCTCACTATCAGCATCATTGGATGATTCCTCCCTTAGTTTTGATTGACGATGTTTAATTTTGGTAGATGGAAAGAACTCTGTGATGTTTAGCTGAGTACTTCTTGAGTTTGGAGAAGCTGATTTTTCATTTTCTTGGCACCTTGATGTTGAATTCTTTCTGTTTTTCCTTTCCTGAAAATTTGAAGCACCAATGTTTTAGTTATATAAATGTATTTATCAGTCACTCTTTTAGCACTGCTACAGTTTTGTTATAGTAAAATCCTTGCATACTCTCTTGGACTCAGTCAAGTTCTTTATGAATATAATCAAGAGGGATCCAAAAAAGGGAAGCATAGAATATTAAAATGACAAAGCAAAAGTAAACACAGATTATAGGTAGAATGATGGAAAATAATAAACACCTGCTCCTGCAAGAAACTTTTGACTTCTGCTGGAAAAGCAGTTCCTACTAGGTCCATATTTTCATCTGTAAACACAAAACTACTTCCATCATCTACACGAATCTCAGGAATGTCACAGTCTTCCAGTAGATCCACCATTTCATCAAGCTCTACTACATCTTGTTGCACTCTGGATTCATTTGATGGAACTTTGCTGGTGGTAATGTTTCCCCCACCACGCCTCCACTTGACCACATAAAACTGATATCCATATCTCATCTTCACACGTTCTACTGAATCAAACTCATATTGCCCAAATAACAAAGTTTCTGGCGTAGGTGTAGACTTATCTCTCAGAAAGATAGTGGACATCATAGGAAACATCGTCTGTCGAATGTAGGATGGTTCCCAACGCTGATGGAAGTTTAAAAACTCAATCAGCATCTCAATATTGGGCTTTCCCCATATGATCTGAGGACCATCACTTACTGCAAATAGAAGTTTATAGAATGAATGTCAATACAATAACGCACTAGCATAGTTAAAAAATGATGTCAATACTCTAACAGATTAATCAATCATGTTAAAAAATGTCTTTGATAAGATTTATAGCACAGTTCAAATGACCTGAAAAGTAACCGTTGTCATTGCATAAATACATGTCAATGATTTCATCTTTGGGAAAGTTTGGCTCCTCTGCAATTTTGTGACAAATTTTTGAGTACCAATTTTCCTCTCTTTTTTGCTCCTTGTGTCTCCTATTCTGCCAAGCATATATTACCAATGGAAATATATTTTAAATTACAACCTGTTAAACACATCTAATTCAACTAAAACTAGACAAGCATAGCCTTCTGAGATACATACCGAAACACATGAGAAGCAATCACATTTAAAACCCTCTGGTTTTCTCTGGCAGCCTTCATCATCCTTTGTGACACAGTATTCACAAGAAATTTTCATATGATCTTTCTTGCTGCCAGGATGCCCACATAATGAGCAATGAGATTGTTTCCTATTTGCGTAGTTTCCATCAACATTTATGTCGTCCTCAAATTTAGTGCAGCTGGGAATTTGTGAAGTATTGCCCCCTTTGCCTATCTCCTGTAATCTGCATCGAATTCATTCCCAGAATGCAAAGATCAAAATATTTATACAGGTTATCCAAGTCTCATTTTGTGACCACTATTCATTTCTAAACAAAAGGGCCAAGATATAATTAAAGGTTTAATGATATGGATAGACATCCCTTGAGCTTGTTAAATATTACAATAAAAATGGGTAAGGAAATTACCAGTGACTTTGTCACATTAAAATCCTTAAATAAGCGGGGAATTTGTTAAAGTTTAAAGGCACTTTTTTAGATCCCTTAATTTGGACTGTGAGCAATTTTGGTCTTCCAAGTCTTCTTCGAGCCAATTATGTCCTTCTATTTTTAAAATTTAGTAAACTTGGTCCCTCATCGGTTTTCTTCAAAAACCTACAAACTTTCGTTCTTTACTAAAAATCTTTACAAATTGAATCAACTAAATTTCTTTCTGTTCAAAACTAACCAATCAAATTATAAAAAATCATTTTCTTCCTCTTCAAACATTAATCTCACATCTTGAAGCACTCTTCAAATTTTGTCAAGTTTCCACTAAATTTCTTAGCTATAAACTTTTAAATGATTTCATGTCCCAATTCAGTCATGTACCCGCAAATATTAGGACAGAAAAAATAATTTGAAGGTCAAAGTAAAAGAAAATCAACAAAGAACCAAATTTGCTTAAATTAAAAAAGCAAAAGCAATTTACTAGATCAAAAGACAAACTTGAGATACCAAGGTTGTGTAGTCCAAACTAGAAGGGGCAAAAGTACAATTAAGCAAAAGTTAAAATAGAAGTTCATGCAATTTGTCCTCGTCTCAAGGGGGTATTCCATAACATTTAAATACTTCAGATGATACAACAAAATGTTTATCCCTCTGAAGGATCCATACCTATTCAATATATCATCTTCATTAAAAGCTTTAACAAAATGAAGTGCATTATCAAGTCCAATTCCTCGAACACCATTCATGTCGTGATCATTTCCAACCAAAAGAGAGATAGCTATCAAGTGTTTCCTCTTCAATCCAAGTCCAGCTTCAATATCTGACATGTTGTAGCATTCAAACGGTTCCTGAATGCAATGAATTTATTCAAATTTGTTAGTAACGTAGAGTACTGAATGTTGGAAGGTAAGGTTCTAACAAAATCATAAGCTAAGTGTTTTGGTGCTGAGAAGACACTTTGAATGAGTAATCATACTAAAAAAGATAAAAATTAGTAATAAATATATTCAAGAGAAAGCAAGAGTGGTATATATGTACGAAAGTCGATAGAGTTGCAACTAATATGGTTTGGTGATGTGAGAAAAAGACCAACAGAATCCCCAACAAGAAAAATTCACTAGATGGAGGATAGCCCGATGATCAGAGGTAGAGGGAGACTGAAAAAAACCTTACTGAAACCAGTAAGATGGACTAAAATCTAAAAGAATGACCTCCTCATTGACTCGGGTTTAGATAAAATACAATAGCTGACCCCACTAATAAAAAAAAAGATCATTGATGTTTAATATGATTAATTTTTCTTACTAGCAATATTTTCAAACTTAGATTAAAAAATAAAAAATTCAAAATAGAGGTTTATTTGACCAGATACATATAAATATAGAAGTATAGCACACTCAAAAATATCAATACTCCGTAAGTGTTCTCAAGTATTTCTTTTAAAGCATAAAAGGTGCATGCATTGTTTGTAACTTCAGGACAATGGATATACAGGTAAAACTTCTAAGTAAATGTTTGAAATCATACATTTAACTTTGAACTATACCAGGCCTAACAATCACAAGTTTGTAACAAGTACACAGACTATAGAAACTCAAAATTAAAGTGATCAGCCAGTATTAGTATCCAGATTAATGAAACCGTTTAGAAAAGGTCATCTGGTATATAAAAATGAGAACTAAGAAAACATAGATAATTTTTTTTATAACAAATTACTAGGAGATAATAAAGAAAATACAATGACCATGGTAACTTACTTTGGAATTGGGACAGAAACATTTTATAATGCATTTGGCCCCAAAGAGCAATGCATCACTGTCAGCAGTGATGCAAGCATCTACATGACCTTCACTATTTAATTGAGCGCAGAGTGCTTCGGCCTCTCCTTTAGCCTTTAGTACAGGCATTCCTAGTAGTTTAACCAGTTCCTATAACAGGAGAACAGGTAACTATCAGAAAACAAATCTACAACCTGCATCCATATCTGACAAGTAAGTAATTAAATAAGTGTTCTTGGTATAAGCTATATCTGTAAACATTAGGAAAAAAATTGGACTAATATAGCATCAGACACAAAAATAGGATAACATAATAGTTTCAAGTTGGTGATAATCATCAAGGAAAAGCAAAGACTTCGCACCACACATTCTTGTACACGACTTGAAAACATGCGGCTCCTCTCAACTGAAACACCTTCAGACACTGGCAAGCTAGTCAACTCAATGCCAGAAGACCGAAAAAATCTTGCAATCCTGGCCTGTGTTTTCAATGGTGATGGAGTCCCATCAACAATGAACACAGGAAGTGCCCCAAACTGCAAAAATCACCATATCGTCATCAAACTTCAAGTCCATCCTTTGTTTGACCATTCCATTTCTAAGCTAATTTAACATACAAGATATCAAAACTAAAAGGAACAGTAATTTAGACTAGACCGGTCACCATGCATGACACTCTCCAATATATGTGTACCAATACATTAAACATGAAAAGGAACAATAACACATAGAACCATCACATGGAAAATGACACTCCAATCCAACACTACCAGAACATTTAGTCTAAATCATTAAACCTAATATGTAATTCTTTTTCGTACAATTTCAACACTTCATGCAAACTAACCAATTCTCCAACGCTCCACTCAAACAAAACCAAAAAGGCAACTACCCCTCTTAACACAATTACTTGGTTGAACCAGTCAATTAATCTCAAATTTTCTTTTATTCAATTAAAAGGATACTAAAAACCCCAAAATCTTCTTCAAAATTCAAAATTCCTAACTTCTTATGACATTTTTTCTGGAGTAGGGAACCTTGGAGAAGAGATTGATGGTGCGAAAGAAGGTAAGTCTGAGGTGAGGTTTTCTGACATGAGTGGCCTTCATGGCATTCTCATGCTGAACAATCCAGAATGAAAGGTCCACAGCAACTCGCTTGTTCCTCAAGAAATCAAAACCCTCGTAGCGCGCATAGGGCTTTAGCAGCTCCCAAAAATTAGCACCAACCCCCATCGCTTAGACAAGAAGAAGGGTATGCGAAAACATGGTCAAAATTGAAGCTTGTTCCTTGTTCTGATATTCAGTGCATTCATTTCTTGTGTTCTAGGTTATCGTGTTAGGAAGAAAACGCAGTGTGACTGTAATTGGTCGAGACAACGAGGAAATGAAAATATAGCCGTTGGATTTACTACCGTTATTGGTAAGGTAAGGTAAGGTGAAAGTTCAAAAGCCCATCTGGGCTCATTGGGCTCAACATTCTACATCTTGGTTGTGTTTGAAAAAAAACATTAATGGTTTATTTAATACGTTTTAATTAAATGATTTAACTTTAATTTAAAATGTTGCCTTATTTAAAACATGATTGAGTTCATATTGTCTTAATTATTTTTAGGGGGTTTAAAATATTTTTTCAAAAATTTATTTTTTATTTTATTTCTCCTGTAAAAAAGTTTACATTTTTAAGTGAAAAAATAAATTTTATATTTGTTATTACATGAAAAAAAAAATCTCGTTTTAAAACTTATTGAGAGTTAATTGGGATTGATTAAAAAAATAATCCAAAATCTAAAGAGAGAGTTCAAAATTATACAGGGTTTGATGCAACTCAAATCATTAACCAGGAGATTGTGAGGATTTTCTATATTTATTTTGTTTCATTCTTAGTTTTAATTATTGTTTTTGTTTTTCTTAGACTTTAAGAACGACCTTTCTAGTTCTATATTTTTAGGTCAAGACTATAAATCTTACAATGAGGGGTTTGAAAATTTTTGTTATTCTAGTTCTTTTTTATTATTTTGGTAATCTTTGCTTAATTCTATGATCATATGGGTTGTGGAGAGGTAGACTTTTTTTTCAAGTTAATGTATTTCATTGAGTTTAATTATTTAGTGAATTGTTTAAATATTTAATAATTATGTTATATTTTAGTGAATTTTAGTAATTATTTTATTTTAGTTTAAATATTGAGATTTATATAAAACAAATGTCACACATAAAATATAAAATATGAAAAACTTTTTAAAATAAAAAATTAAAATAATTAATAGTAGTTCATAGATTATAATTAACAACTGGTAATTGTTACATTGGTGTAACAAATTACATCATTCGATAATTTTATATGAATCATATTTTTTTTGAAAACCCACCATTAGATTGAAAGTTTCTTTTACATAGATCACATGTAAAAAAATTATTTGATATCTTATTCATATAGGTCAAAATTGACCTAGTATATATTTTTAAAATATACTATAACATGAGTAATTTGTGAACCTTATTACTCTTATTTAGTTTTAACAAAAATGATGATATAAAATTATAATTTAACAGTTAAACTGACAAAATTTACTTTTTATATAAAGTTATTAAAAAATATAACATTAGTAAAAGTTAGAATGCTAAAAAATATATATTTTGTGACAAAAAAATCTATAAAAAACAAATGAAATTTTCATCATAAAAATATTACTGACAAAATATGTGATGGAACATGACAATATTAATGAAGAAATATGTGATGAAACATGATGTTGTCACAAATATTTATGAAAAACTCCAGTTTGTAACTAATAACAATGAAAAACGCGTTATACAAACCCTTTATTTCCGTCAGAAAAAAATTGTATATATCAAATTTAAAGAAAAAAAATACGTTTTCATTTTAAATTGTGATATGATGCACTTCAAACAACACATGAATCATTGGTATTAGTATTAGAAAATGTTAAATTTTCATACATATACATGATTTTCTTTATGTATTAAGGTTACACATCATAATTATTTTTCATTAAATTTATTATTATCATGTTCTCGATAAAGAGGTGAAATTAATGAAAATGTTTGCTCTAATGAAAATTAAACATAAATTGTACCATTTGTTCTTAAAACAAATGAAATTCTTTTTAGAAGACGATTATCGTATCTTTCAAGTTTTTTTTTTTTTCAAAATAAATTTGTTACAAGATATCTCACTTATTTATATAAAATTAATTTTATGTAATGACATTTGAAGAACTTGTAAAATATAAAACAAAAAGAGTTTGAATTTTTCACTCGATATTAAGTCATAAACTTGTCCTCTTTATTTATACCTTTGACAATAATATAAAAAATGTAATCATCATATGAACTACTAGACACATTATTTTATTATAATATAGAAATTATCTAACTTATAACAATTATTAGAATTTTATTGAAGGACACACATGTATTCGTCTTAACAATTCTAAGTGTTTTTTAAAAAGAATCCAAACATTTGAAGTGATATCTATATTTTTTTTTTGAAAAAATATGAACAAGTTAATTGTGTTTGTAATTTAAATGAAAATAACAGTAGATTGTTTTATATACTAGTTTCTTACAATTCTTTAGTGTTAGGATTGAACCTTCTATATGCAATGTAGAAAATTTTCTACTATGGTTTTTATTTTTTGTCTTATCTTTTTAATCCTTATTACTTTATTTTTGTCATCACATTTAACTACCATCTAAAATCCCAAATCAACACCACATCCCATCATATACATAATATTTGAGAAGCCTTTAGAGACTTTATAGTCATAAGTTTTTCTAATTTGTGTGTTGTGTGCAGGTAACTACTTTTATTTTTCTACATTACAAATATTTAACATTATTAACATAACCAATATTGTTACATAACCGTTATATAGAAAAAAGGGCTAGTAACAGAATGATTATACTAAAAATTCTTCAAACTACATCTTCACCACATCTAGGTTATGGCTTTTTATCTTTAAGTCTTTTCTTTTTGAACTTTCTTTAAAATTTATTTTTCTTAAAGAGAAATTTTATATGTGGGCTGAATAAAAGGACCCAACTTGTAAAATGAGACCTTTTTAATAACAAGTTTAAAATAAATATAACAACTTATTAATAATTCAAATATTGACATCACTTATTTTTTTAAGACTAAGACGAATCTATCTAGGCCTATCACTATCAACACTCCTGATCAGAGGGTTTAAATCATATTAGGATGATATTACTAAACTCTTCGGTAGATATAATATTTGGGCTAGACAGTTCATGATGTCAAGGTTTCTCAAAAGGTTTTAATTGGATGTTAGATGTAGATATATTGATAAAATAATTTAGATTTCTAATTTACCAAAAGGTCCATTAAAAATATGTATGTTGGAAAGTTGTAAGTAATGTATGTGTCAATCTACTATTAGAATGTGCAATAAATATATCTTTAAGCTCTCTTGCATTGAGTCTATCTTTAATGATGATGAGATGATGTAATAAATGACATTAAATAAAAATTTTCTTTTATAGATGTTTCCAAATTCTTATGTATATTTTAAATAATATATTAAGAGTTAGTGATATCTTTCTATAATTTTTTTAAGCCATACCATTAGAATCTAAAGTTGTATAATATATTCAATGTAAAATTAAATATTACACAAACTTTAAAAACACTTTAGTTAATATTTTTAATAGATATTTGCAAATATATTTTTTAAATTTGATGAAGCTCACAAAATAGATGACATAATTATTATTTCATAATTTTAAATACACCACACTTTATTGAAAAAATTAGAATTTAATTTACATTAAAACAAACAACACTAAAACAATATTCCAAATTTCATATTTTTTTAATATTTCATATAAATTAAAATAAACCAAAATAAGAAGATGAATTCGTAAGGAATTGAACTTTTAAAAAAAAAAAATATCACTAAAACATCTCTTATTTTTTGTTTTAAGCTACATGGCTTAAGAGAAAGGATATATGCTAAAGTATTATTGATTACATGTACGTTTTTTAGTCACTTTGAAAGACTTATTTTATAACAAAATTATAGACGTTTACATCATCTTGCTTAAACGCAAACAATGTGTCTTTTGAAACAAAAGTAAAGTGAACACCGTTTTTTTTTTACTGTCATCACTTAATATAATTTTTAGTTTGTTTAAAATAGGTATGATGTCTCTTAAAACAAGATGACTTTTGGTGAATACACAAAAACTTTAATCATTCAATATTTTTAGTGGCTTGAAGTGAAAGTTCACAAATTTAAATAACCTATTCTTTATGTGAAAATGATGACAGCCGTGAGAAGAAAAGTTTGTTTTCACACAATTTGTGATGTTTATTGTGACAAATTTTATTTATGATAAAGTAAGTGGTTAAAAATTTTTATCACTAATATTTCACATTCTTTTTGTGATAATGTTTATGGTGAAATAATTACCAACAAAATTATTTATCACTAAATTCGTTACAATTATTTACTAATTAGTATTTATCACATACTTTATAATTTTGTTATAAAATTCATCACAATTTATGTTGGATTAATCTTGTAACAAATTATTATTTAAGAAAATGTTTTCTTAATGACATTACATCAGTATAATTTGATTATATATATAATTAATGTAGAGTGTTAACACATGATGTTATAATATATAAATCATTGGTAAAAATTATTATAATCAATATTTTATTAATCAATATTATTTATATGTTAGATTATGAAAAAATGTAGATGAATTGTTATTCATAATTTTTTTATTTACTAATTTATAATATTAAACACATTTTTTAATTGCTATACAATTATCTTATATTAAAATAATTATTAATTTTTATATTAATAAATTTAAAAAAGAATCAAAGAATTTGTTTACAAAAGTAAAAGAATTAAATTATAAACTAACTAAATAGGTGAAGCTGAAACTCAAATTTTTGAGCATAGAATTATTTCTCACAAGTCAAACTCAAATTTCAGGAGTTCACTTATTTACATTTTTAATGGTCATCACTGTTATGAATGATCATTTGAAACTTCAAACTAAAGAGATCAAATTCAGGAAGAATGTACATGCACCTTCAAATGTGAAGCATTAGAGAATGTATTATATTAATATAAAAATTGTATTATCTATAGTTGAATTTTTCCAAATTTCTTTTATTTAATTTTACAATTGTAAAATAAATTTTAATTATACCACTACATAAGTGATTAACATGGGACTAAACCAGGAAGTCGCATTGAAAATTATTTTCAATACATAACATTTAAAAATTAATATATAAATTGGTCTCAATTCTTCTATATTTATATACAATACTTTTGAATTGTGTTTTAAGCACCTCCAACTATATTCATATTAGAAAACAACTTCAAAAAGAAGAAAGAAAACTCATACTAAATTGTAGAATAAGGCATGTGAAAGTATAACTATCTATAAGTAAAGCATTAACCCTAATTAAGTTATTAGACATGGAACTCAAATAAGTGAGTTTCAAGAAATATAAAGCATTTGGTTATCTTCAAATGCACATTTAGTTTCTGTTTCAAGAAATTAAAAAAACTTTTCAAACACATTAATTTGAGGAAGAATCAGAAACCCACAACCTAAGTCACTTGCATGTGCTTTGGTGGAGTTGACTCAAAGTTGGCAAGCTCGAGAAGTCAACATCTTTACATAACGTATAAAATGGATTTATATTTAAATGTTAGTAATATTCACTCTCCAAAAATTCCAAATATTTTAGATTTCTACCATTTTACATCTTTCAAAACTTTCTATTTGCGTTTATGTTTTGGTGTTTTTTTTTTTAATTTAAGTTTACAACCTTTTTCTTTAGTAACTATATTTCTTCATTTTTCAAACAATCTAATGAAATTTGATTTACAGTGTTTTTTTTTTTTTTTTTTTTTTTTTTTTTTTTTTTTTGTTTTTTTTTTTTTTATTTTAGTTTTCATTCTTTTTTTTTATTAATTTTATTTTTTCTTTTTTTAAACAATCTAATTAAATTTGATTTACAGTTTTTTTTTTTTTTTTTTTCATTTTTCA
>Ga0099824_1010370_pt1 | contig 11012 bp, 8 predicted proteins | sample SiratrowhiteBW_FD_76837 | JGI IMG/M metagenome (GOLD analysis project Ga0099824, IMG submission 76837) | Root nodule microbial communities of legume samples collected from California, USA - Siratro white BW | ecosystem: Host-associated > Plants > Roots > Nodule | place: USA: California... | reverse complement strand
TATATATATATATATATATATATATATATATATATATATTGATTGTTTAGCAAAGAAAAAGAATCTTAACTTAGAAGGAAAGCGAAAAATATACGTCAACACACGCTAAACCATTATTAGCGCCTAACAATGAATGCAACTACAACAGGAATAATAAATTTTCAAATATTCATGAGAATATGAGATGAAGAGGTGTATTTCACTGAGAAAATGAATAACTAAAGATTCCATTTCATGAATGTATTTTCACATAGGAAAAATCTCATTATGACAATAAAATTAAAGCGTTTATTATAAGAAAATCAGATATTAGTATAGTAAAAAAGCCGATGCAAAAGAGAAAGATCTTCCATTAATGAAGAAATAACAATGGCTTAGCATTGCAAGACTTACCTACACAAAAGAACATTGACAATAATCTAGTAGCGCCAATTTGGTAGATGCTAATTACGTCGGCTGAAATGAGGTAAAACAAACGCTATAATATAATCATTATAATAATACATTAACTTAGCGTTCATGTGATAGTTAAAATATTATAATTTATTTTATTGTATTACAATTAAGCCGGCACAAAGATTTATAGTATATATTTAATTGAGAGCGTATTGTAGATTTAGATGACACTTACTTAAATTTACTCTTAACTGTAACGTCGATTTAACTTACATTATAGTCAAATAGTGAAGTGTAAGTTTCCTTAGTTTAGTGTGTACTCAACAACATACGAAATTTTTTAGAAAAAGGAAAATAACTGCTTCTTGGAATTTTTTTTACATCCGCACACCTAATAACGAAAGCAATTAAAAAAAAAAACATTTAAAAGAATTTGAAAGAAATTACAAACAATAACAACCACTTCCAACTTCAATCACAATTCAATGACTAAATTACAACTTCCAACATTAAAGTTGACAATATGAGAATTGGATAAAATTGTAGAAATTACAAATTCCAACTTACATTCTTAGTGCAACATACACAATTCTACTAAAATATGAAACTAAATAAAGAAATTTGTTTGAGATGTAATAGTCACACGGGTTTGAAAAGAAGGAGCATTATAAAGACATTTAAGACAAAAAAAAAAATGAAACTAAAAGAAACGATTTAAGATATATAAATCTGAAAACCTTAAAAGTAAGTTTCACATCCTATAACTAAACAACAGATAAGGATAACAAAGTCCCTATAAAAAATGTTGAACATCTACAAAGGATTTTACCAAATTGAATAACACAATTGGTTAAATAACCAATAAAATACAACAATAAATATACTTTAAACTATTTGCATTATGTTAACAGATATGAAAATAGTGCTAGAATCTAACAATAAGATAGATTTTAAAGTTTTGAATGTGAATAGACTTTTATAACATTATATGGATAACATTATGTTGTTGTTATGGTTTACCAAAAAATCAAAACATATATAATTTAATTTACCTTGCAACGAAGTCAACGTTCAAGTTAGAGACTGACATCTAAGTCTTTATCATAATGTGGAAGCACTTGAGCACTATCTAGTGAAGTGTTTGCAATTTATCTTTCCAATATCATGACTAACTGTTTGCATCAATTTCATTTTCTCTAATAATCCATACCTCTTACTTGCTTCAATCGAGCTCGATGTTACTACAAAAGAGACCACAGCACTAGAAATCGCAATTTCATGTAAAGTGACAGACTCAAACACTGAACATGCTTAACCTATGCACCACTTCTTTTACCTTCACGACAATGATCTTGATGAGTTTCAAAAATGATTAATCGAGCTCTAAATAAAGAATGGAAGAACACTATATACTCTAACTCGAAATGTTGGAGAAAGGGAAAATTAAAATGAAAATGTAACCTTAATTCACATGTCAATTATATATATATATATATATATATATATATATATATATATATATATATATATATTATATAAAGTGTTTAAGATTTTGTTTAGATTAGCGAAAAGATTTAAGTTGATGTGAGAGAGAAATGTGTAAAAAGTTTTATTATTTAAATTAATATTCTGTTTAGATCAGGGCGCGGAAAGTTATTACCGATGAAAGAAAAAAAAGTTTCCAAATTGAGACATATAAAAATACTAAACGATAAAAATTTTTGAAACCTTTCTTTTGCAGGTATAAGAAGATTTGCGAAGAAATTTTTTTAAATATAATAAATATATAATTATACAAAACAATTTATTATATAATATCTATTTTATTTTAATTACGTATATAATTATTATATTAAACATATTATATTTGTATCAATTTCTGTTTTCTAATAATATTTTATTTCTTAAAAATCTAACTTCTCATTTCATCTCTTCCCTATTGTATGAGTGTTTCCATGGACCGAAACAAGCAATATCTACGTGTCAGTCAAGACTATGTTACCATCTAACTAATTATAGTCTCAACTTAAGAGACAATACCTTTAATACTTAACTCATAAACATTAATTTTACTTTGTTACATCCACCCTATAATATAATTATTTAATATAAAATATAACTTTAACATTCATTTTTATTCCTAAAATGGATGCAAATTAATATTTATTAGTAGCCTCATTTAGCAGCGGTTTTGACACTAACGTTTTTTTAATACTTTTATGTCATTTTATTGACTTTATAACTTTAATAATGTTCCTCGTGTAGTAATGTTATTTTTTAGGTGGTAATCCACATCATTTCTGCAGGAGTTGTGTATAACCTTTATTGACTTTAAGATAAGATAATATATGGATAATGCTTGTGTGTAATAGATATTTTTACTATTTTTAAAATTAAATAAATATAAATAAAACATTTTAAATACATACATAAAATGTAATTGAGTATAATTAATTAAAATTAAATAAATATAAATAAATTTTTTAAAATACATACATAAAAATACAATTGAGTATAATTAATTAAGATTACATATTTCCATTGATGACATAAAATTAGAAAGACATAATAAAAAACTATAATATGACTTTTTTTAACAAAATCCTTAGAATTGATAAATTTTAGAAGTATTAAAATAGTATATATGAGGTAAGTCGTCTTGAGAAGAAGCTGTATTTAAAGCACAATTTCTCTTTTCTAAAAACATGAATTTAGTATGAGTTTTTTTAATTACAAATGAAAGTCATAAATGAAAAATACTATATATTTTTGTATAATGCTATTAGATAAACAGGAAAATATTTTTTAATAATAAATGGAAGTTGTGTCTTGTATTTTTTGGTATTTTTATTTTTATATAGAAAACCAGGCTGGACTAAAATTAATCCATTGAATAATTTTGTAGAAAAATGGTATAATAACATAATGCTACTTTTTCCTTACTATTTCATGAGCGCTCATTGTGATCATCAAATTATAAATCTGATATACAAATAAAACGTCCAATATTTTCTCAGTTATTGTTACGTGACAATTTTTATTTATTTATTCATTATTTACAAAATTGTTTGATTACTCTTTTATTAACTTTATTGTGTGTATCTTTAAACAAGTTATACATCTATTTCTCGAGTACTGTTTTTGAAAATTTTGATACCTTTTTTTATTGAAATGAAAGGATTAGAATATTTTTAAGTTTGTTTTTTGAGCTTTTGCATGCTAAATGTTTATTTAGCATTTTGTTAAATAATCTTGAAGAGACTAAGAGAGACCATAGACGTCGTGCTCAGAAGTTCGAAGACAAAACCGTTCATCTCAATCTTCAAATTTCTTCATCTTCTTCTTCCCTTTCGTATCAGAGCGTGGAACGATGTCGTTTGGGTCCTCTATTTTGCTGCATCCGCATTCCGTTCGATTCTTGTTCAACAACAACGGAACCCCTCGCTTCAAAGCCGCTGCCCAAGTTCCCGATTTCCTTTCCGAGGATTGGTACTTATCTTCCTTTTCTATATATATTCATCCAATTCCATTTTATTCTCCAATATTCAACTTCCAACACTGCCTGCAGGTTCAAATCACGCAAAAAAAGACCCTCTGGTCCACGATTAGATGTAATAATCACTATCCTCCACTTCCCCTTTTTCTTTCTCCCTTTTCTGTTAAATCAATGTTTGGTATAGTTTAGTGCAGAAGATGCGGTGCATTACCAGCTCGAAGCCTTGAAGTGTAACGATCAACCTCGTCAAGACTATGGAATCGAGGTTATGTACAGGTTCGCTGGATTTGATCCCTTTCAAAGGTCTACCTATTTTGGGCCTTTCTTTGATTTGGGCCAGGTTCGTTCCATATGCTAAAGTTATCTTCTTTAATGGTTATCTTTTATTAATAGATATTTAACTGTTATTGAAATATTTGTATGTTCAAATTCATGCTAAACAGTAATACACCTCTGCATCTGCAGTTTGAAAGGTTTAGGCGAATTTTTCACCATTCTACTTATCGAGTATTGCTAGGTCACAAGGAGAGAAAGATCATGAGCACTTTGTTTGTCGAGGAGGTACCTTGTTTTTTTCTTGTTCAGTGTTTTTTTTTTTTTCTATATATTATCTTAAAACACTGATGTTATTAAGTGATGAACTTCAAACAGAACAAATACAAGCAGCGGGTTTGGATTCGTGGAAGTCGACCAGAGGAAGAGGAGATATTTCAATTTACAATGGTTCAGGTTTGATCATGATTTCTTCCGCTACATTGTATCATCATAGTCATATTTTTGAGAGGGATTTAATCTTTTGTTTGCTACAATTATTGTTTATTTTTGTTTGGAAAATAAGTAATAATAATACCTAGGCATTTTGTGAACTGTGGATTACTGCACTAGTACTCAATTTTCATAGTTCTTTTCGTAATACGATGATAGATATTTGAATTATTGATTTCATAAATTTATTATAGATTAGTACTTCCCTGTTGGTATCTGGTTTAATTTAATTCAGCAGAACTATGTATGTATCTGATGTTTGTTTGTTTGTTTGTCACTGGCAGAGGGTTGGTGGATGCTGGGATGGTTACTGGTTGACGGAATCTCTGCTTCACGACACTGATACATTTGCTGGTGGATTAGCTTATTAAAAATCGTCTAATGCAGGAATCAGGTTCATGAGATTGCTGTCAGAAGCATGAAATGATCTGCAATCACTGTCCTAATCTGTAAAATTTGTGTAGATACATGTAAGATATTGTGCTGATAAAATAGGGGATGTGTTGAATATAATTGGTCCTTGCTAATCAGATGTAAGAAATTCTTGTATATTTTACTGAATGTTGCTCGAGATGGCATGTGCACACCGTCACGTATGTTTATCTTAATCCACCGCCTGGTTCATTTATTTTACAGTATGGTGCAAAATTTGTTGGCCATGGTTAATCAAACCGTAAGATATATCTTATCACGGCACACCATGTATTTACAAAATATGTTCCTAGATATTAAAATTCGTTTGTTTGCAATTGTTTGCCCAAAGACGCAAACAACTTCGTGAGGTAGTCTTTTTTATGGTGCTACTAGCAATTCAGAAACTACATCTTCTGCTGTTTGGTTGTGTGAAGACGGGTCAAAGATAACCAACAAGAAACCAAACCAATGCAACTAACTACAACGACACCATTCAAATTTATCACTTCTCTAAAATACAACCAAAATGATAGTTTTCAACATATTTCATTTTCTTGAATATGACAGAGTTGGTTTTAAATTCTAATTAAAATTCAAAATCAACATATATCTAAATTCAAATTCATAGCCAAATTATAATCAAGATTTTAAGATGACTTAAGCTAAAAATGAAGTGCATCGAAAATATTTGAACGCAACTAAAACAATGATATTTCCATAACACACAAGCCTTTTATAACGATTCAATTATAAACGGTATAGACTAAAGTTGCAGTAAGGGCAGTCATTATTCAATTCTGCATTTTACATCAGTAGAACAAGGGAAAAACGGAAAGACCATTGTTATTTTAGTTGAGTTGACATGATATAGAGTTCCCTAAACCAAAGCCATCAGTGACAAGATTCTTAGAAAATACAGAGGAATTTTGAGCATGTGCTAATCCACAACCACCTCCAATTATTTGTATGCTAATCATATATACATACATATATAAATCAATTGTAACATATCCATATGGTCATGCAGGTGTCGGCCAAAATGATGATCACATTCGCTGGCACTTGGCAGTATCATAACAAAATCCCAGTTGTGATTACTAACTTGTTGAATATTTGGAACTCACAATGACCTCTTGAGAAGGACACAATCCCTACCTAAAGGGTGTAAGTATAGAAATGACGTGAGATCATGGACATGGAGAAATATATGTATGATGAAAAGGGTAATCAGCAAAAACCAGAAGAAATAAAAGAGAGATGGAGGGAAAGCCTTGAGGCTAATCAAATCACCAAAGAAAAAAGTAACAAATTTTGAAACCTGCTTCTGGGCCTAGGCCGAAAATGTATTCTCCCAAGGATGGAATGAACTCGTAGATATCTATTCACCATTTTTGTTGATAGTTTTAAGGTAAAGGATCATAGTTCACCCTAAAGTAAGAAAAGCCTTCAAATTTAAACAAATACTGATAAGGAAAACTATACTTTCCTCGCTCTAAAGAAACACATCAAGAAAATTTTCCATTTGAATTGGTAAATGAAGTAGATCAATACATAATAAGGCAAAAAAATTTGAAAATATAGATTCAAAATACCATTTTATTATTTGGATATAATACCCTAGTAGCTAGGTATAATACGTTGAAAATGGGCTGTGCTATAGTCTATTCTGCTAGTTAGGTGGCCAATGTGACATGAGAAAAATTGAGGTATCTTGTGAAGATAATTTGACAAGAGAATTGAAACTGAGGTGAGTAGCAAACAGAAAATGAAGTGAAATAAATATGAAGTTAGTGTAGATGTGATTGATTTAACTAAATAAAAAATAATAATTGAATAATGCATGAATAACAAAATCCTGAGTTAATATTTAATAAAAATAAATGTAATTAAAATTGAGATATAATTTAATATAAAATAATTATTTAATAATTGAAAATAAAAAATAAAAAATATTTAAATTTTGAATTTTATATAAATTAATAAATAATTAGTGCTAAAATATTATTGTATTAAAAATAGAAAAGATAACATTTTTTATATAGTACTTTCTTAACTTATTTCATTTTTGTAAGAAATTAAACTATTATTACTATTATATTGAATATATTAAAATAAATAAAACTAAGATAATAATTGAGAAGAGAAAATTTAATACAATATCTTTTAATATATTAATTTGATTTTTCTTTTTGAAATTTGAAAGAAATAAAAGTTTATTATTATTTCATGACAAATCACATATATAGTTAATAATGTGTATTTATTTTCTAACTTTAGAAATTTAAAATCATATGTTAATAATATAGTATTTATTATTTTATTTTAAATAGGAAAAAGTTGAAAATAAATATTAATCAATTCTTACATTTTTTATAACATCGGGATTGACATTTTTTAAGAAAAAAATAAAACTAAATATCAATAAATAAAAAATTGATAAATAATAAAAAGAATAAAATGATACTCGATGAAAAAAAGTAATTTTATTATTAATAACTATCTTTAACCAAATAATATAAATTTACTTTCAAATTGGTAAAAAGGGTAAAATTTCAAAATAATACTCATTATCCTAATTCTTATTTCTTTCTATTTTTAGTACTATTATTACAATTTACACATAAATATTCAATTAAATTTCTATAGTAATAATAAAAACATAATAGATGAATATATTACATAAAAACTTTCTCTATCATAAAAAACATTTCCTCACATCACCACTTGACTTTTTGATACCAATTTTTTATTTCAAAGGATGAAGTTTTATACTGATTTTTTTTTTTTTTTCACATCTATTCTAACATGTACAAACAAACAACAACAACTATTATACAAATCCATACCTTTTGTCATCATAATAAACACAATCATAAATGATTGGGAGCATTGGGACAGAGCCATGCATTTTACTACCATTGCTCATATTTCCCATGTTGATTGTGTCTCCCATTCTATCTTTATGTGACCTTCCAACTTGTACACCATGTCCATGTACATAGCACCCTTCTTCCTCTTCTTCTCCCTTTCTCTTCTCTTTCTCACCTTACCTGTCATATTATTCATAACATTTCTCTATTTTATAATCCTCATATAAGTCAACTTGACAAGTTAGTTGGAAGAGGTTAATATTCCTCCTCTCAAAACAATATGCATTACCATGTACACATAATTTTTTTATACTCAAACATGTTAAAAAAAAAAAAAAAAAGGAAATGGTGGAGTATCATTTATCATAAATATTTTGTTGGTCACCCTACCTGTCATATATATGTATGTATAGAATATTTATAATAAAGTTTACGATTGTGATGATGAAATTTTATAATGAGTCAACCAGGGAATATAGTTGAAGCAAGTTAATGTACCTGCAACTAAAAAATGCATTAGGGAGAATAATAATAATAATAAAGGTAGTTTGAAAAAAAAAACATATTATTATTAATTGTTTTGAAGGCAATTATCCTAACAGTTGGACTTAATTGAAATATAATGTTACATTATAGAAATGAATATAACTAATGGATTTGACAATGATTTATATAGCTATTTGTATCTATCTATATATCTTTTGAAACTCAGTTGTTGATTTTGTTTTAAGCAGTGATACTGCATTTGATTCTTCTGGTTGATGCCTTCTCAAGGCTTTGTCAAAATGGAACAAAACTAATTAAGTAGTGCAACTAAAATCATAATATCATCTCTTTTGTCTGTATCCTATTGTGCCAGACTGCAACATTGGATTTCCACGCATGCATGGAATATGCTCAAGTAAAACTCCCTACTTAGGTCAAATCAAATACTTTGTTTAACAGATAAATGTTATGAATTTCCTTTTCATTATGTCTATAAAGACAAAAAATGACAAACATCAACTTAACTTTCGTCACTGATGATGTCCGACATCAGTTGTTTTCAATCATAATTCACTAATTCAAAAGCATGTTTATAAGGAATTCTCTTCCTCAAGTTGTTTCTAATGTTATCCTCTCATTCTTAAAATCACGTCATCTTTCCCATGTCATCCCCACAAATTGGAAATAAACTACACTTTCTCTTTGTCTCTCAGCCAAAGTTAATTAGTTTCTTCTCGTTTTTTCTTTCACGAAAATGTTCTTTCTAATTTAATTATTACAAACAAAAAAAAGAAGGTACTCAAATGATTGCTTGGCGGAGAGTTTATCAAATGAAGCAAATAAAAGTCAAATTCAAAAGCCCCCACTTTTTTGTTTCAATATTTGATCACAAATAATGTAGTTAGAGATGAACCCTTGATGCGAAATAGGTAAAGCTTTGTGATTTTTGGTACAACACATCACATAAAGGATGTCTAAACCTAAAGCTTTGGCTTTGCATTTATGGTAGGCATGTCCATGGATCTGATATATTTAAAGATATGATCATAGTGGTGCGTTTGTTGGTGTTTGATTAGAGGTAAAATGATGAAGGTGATGGATGATGAGAGACACTTAACATTATTTTAGGTGAAGCAAAGCCACAGGTAGCACATGCATGTATGCAAATGTGAATGCATGATAAGAATGGACATGCATTAGTGGGGAATACGTAGAATAATGATGTTGTGGGAAATATAATAATGGTAAGAGAAGTAACAATGGCGTTGACCCATGGACCAACGGATCTTTTCCGGATCCATGGGGATTTTGGGACACATGGGATCTCTTTCGTCCTAGATCCACACCTTCCCTTCTCATCTTCCTTCATCATCTTCCACCTATTCTCTTCCACCTGCAAAAATAATAGGTCATGGATGCCACTCACTATGCCCTTTTAAATACACTACACAAATTCTTATCTTTTCACTTTTGTTTTTCTTTTCTTTGGAGTGAAGTATGAGCTCCATGCCCATACTAGATGAAAAAAATAATATATAAGAAAAAAATTACAAATTCAACTTTTTGGTTAAAGATTATATTTTGATCATTTATGTGACTACCCATTTAAAAATTATTAAACCTAAAAAATATTTGAAAGCAAGTTATAAATTTGGCATAATAAAAGTGTGAGGAAGAAGTCATTCTTGCTTATTTTGCTTAAGCAGCCCTCCTCTTTATATTAAAACAAAAATTAAAATAATGTGAGGTCGGCATGTATAGCTTGGCAATTCCATTTACAGATCGAACTCTGCATTTCTTTTATTACCTTTCTAACTCAAGACCAACCTTCAAACCCAATCTTCCCGAATCTAGTAAACCCTACTTTTAAAAACATCTATTTTTTTTATATAATAATCATAATAATATTTCTTTTTCTTCTGTTTTAGAGATGAGAGGATCCATATTTTATTGAATACCATCAAATTTCTTGGGTTCTGTATTCTAAGGAGATATCCCCTCGTCTATTGCTTTATTACTAACAAAATAATGATAGATTCCGGTTTAACATTTTATTTTATTGATCAAGTCAGAACATTGAGGATCCATTCTTATAGCACCACTTCTATTTTTTTCAGAATTTCCTTTCATCCTTTTAATGGGATTGTTTTGAGGTGTAGAAATTATCATATGATATGAAATTATGTACTCCTATTTAGTTTATACATAATTATATTTTTAAATAAAAATTTACCTCATAAAAATCAGCAAGAATCATCTGATCTGGGGATAACATAAATTTCTTAGGTGGTTTTATTGTATTCACAAGAGCATGAAAGATGAAAGAGCTGAATTTCGTTCCATGATGTCTTTTTCTTTCTAATGTTTGGTCGTCAACCATATATTGTTGAAGGGAGAGATGAGTTAAATTTAAAACTGTCTGTGTTTCTGCTACTTCTTTTCATTTTGTTTATTTTTCTCTAGTTTTAAGAACTTTATCTAAAAGCAGCCTCTAGAGAGCATTTGATTGTGTTTAGTAAGAATTGTAGACTTTTTTTTTTTTTTTAATCTTTGACTAAGATATTCTTATATCCAAAATGTTATTT
>Ga0099824_1010361_pt1 | contig 11029 bp, 6 predicted proteins | sample SiratrowhiteBW_FD_76837 | JGI IMG/M metagenome (GOLD analysis project Ga0099824, IMG submission 76837) | Root nodule microbial communities of legume samples collected from California, USA - Siratro white BW | ecosystem: Host-associated > Plants > Roots > Nodule | place: USA: California... | reverse complement strand
TGTTTCACATTTTTATTTTTTCTAAAAAGTAAACATTTTTACTATTTTTGAAAATATTTTATTTTTTAATTATTTTTAAAACTATTTTGAATCTAATATTTTTATTTGTGAAAGTTTATGTTTTTTATTTTTGAAAGTTGATTTATTTATTCTTTTTATTTTGGAAACTTTTTATATATTTTTAATTTCGAAATTTTGATATTTTATTAACTTTTGGAAAATATTTTATAGACTTTTTCGAAAATGATATATTTTATTTATTTTGGGGAAACATTTATTATTTTTTATTAAAAATTTGGAAATGTTTAATATATTTTTATCTTTACAAAATTTACTTGAAATAAAATATTATTTATTGATTTGGTAAGAATTAGAGTGTCTTTTGAGTACTATGATGTTCTTGCTTCCATGATCTACTGAGACTTAGGCTTCTTTTTATTTTGGGTCCTCTGAGACCGTGTGAAACAGCAGCCTCTAGAAAAAATTAAATTAAAAAATGGGACGTGCTTAGAGCAGCATCCAGTATATGAGACATGCTTAGAGCAGCATCTCCGGTATAACAAAAACAAATATGAGTGCGTAGAGCAGCATCTCCTGTATAACAAAAGCAAATTTATAATGCAAATTTATTTACAAGCAATAAAGAATACTAATATTCATGATATTGAAATTTGAACAAGTCAAGACAAACAAAATAAGGACAAACAGAATAGGAACAAATAGAACAATCACATGAGGCTGAGTGATCAAGACATACCAGTTGAAGATAAGCTTTAACAAAATTCACCCCTTTTTTTCTAATTCCAAGCCTCCAGATCTTCAGTAATTTTTTTCGTGTGTAATTCTAGTGCTTTCTAAAAAACGTGTGTAAAATGTGTGTTATTCTCTGATATTTGTAAAGATGGGTGTAAAATACTACTCATACTCAATCCCCCTTCCTTGTTTTGGTCTTTTTCTTTTATAAAAAATCTTCAGACCCCTCCATTGCTCTACTAGATAATCCAATGAATATGCCCCTGATTTCAGTTTGATGTTGAAGAATAAATCATAATCAATCAGAGTTATTTGCAATTAAGCATAACCACCCATTATTACCATTATTTGTAATTAAGTAGAATAATATCTAATTAATATCATTATTTACAATTAAGCAGAATAATCACCAATTATTATCAGATTCCCCTAGCCCATCTGTTCAATTTTTCATTAATTAATCTTTTTCTTTTGAATTTTAAATTAATTTTCGTGCATTAAACACAGGTTCCTGAGAAGACAGTCAGATTATTTAGTAGAAAGAGAAAGTATGATGTGACAGCACTTTAATAAGAGGTGCAAAATATCAATTTTATTTTCTTTTTTTTAACACACTTTTAATGGACTGGACCTCAACAAACTAATTTCCTTTATTTTTTTCAAAATGAACCCTTTATTAATTTGGGCTTTATTCAAAGGACAAATTATTTTCGGACTGAATCTCTTAATGGGTTTTATTTTTTTTATTGTTTTTCTGCAGTTTATTTAAAACAGACCCAACACTTTTTTTTCTTATTTTTATGTTTATATTTTCTATTTTATTCATTACTTATTTATTTTATTTTCCTATTTTATTTATTATTATTATTTTCCTTTTCTTTTTTTTATTTTACTTTGTTGTTTTTTTCCTTTTCTTTGTTTTATAAATTTTATTTCAAAACTTTATTCATTAAAATAGAAAATGAAATCAAAATTTTTTCTTCTTTTTTTTATTTATTTAAATGACAAAGTATGATAAAAACTACATAACACAAATTTTTTATTTTAATTTTATATATTTTTTATTTTGAAATAATTTTATTTGCCCGGACAAAATTGGGTGTTGACAATTTCAAATACCAATTTCGGGTTGGTGGACATCTTTAGTTCACGACCTTAGGATCTATCACAAACCCCAAATTCAGTATTGGAATGAACTTAAAGCTATCCTAAGGAAAAAGACATGTGCCCTCCTATTATTATAGGGAATTGATGAATCAACTCCGTACACTCAAACAATGGAGCATGAGTGTGGAATAGTATCGACAAAAAATGGAGTTACTCATGATCAAGACGGGGATTAAAGAAGAACCTAGTAAAATAATAAATAGGTTTTTCAATGGTTTTGACCTAATATTAGTAATAGAGTTTAGCTACAACCTTATAATGATTTATGAACTAGTTCAGCTTTGTGTAAAGGTATACAACAATATGCTCAATATTATACCCTTCACAACCTAATCGTGAATCTAATAAGGAGGGATACTCTGCCAATTCCACATCTAGGTTTAAGGAACCATAAGGATAAGGGAAAACAAAAAAAAGCAAGAAAAATATATAGAAGAAATGAAAGAACTTGTTATAAAAGGAAAAAAAAATCTTAGATGGAGAAAAAAATAAAGAGAAGAAAGGAAATAAAAGAAAAGAAAGAAAAGGGAAAAAAAGAGAAAGCGAGGAGAGAAAAAGAAGAGAAAGAGAAGAGAGAAAGAAAAGATAAGAGAGAAGAAAAAGAAAAAGAAGAAGAAGAAGAAATGTTAAAGAAATCTAGAAATGAAGATTAATATCTTATCACACTCCCTAAAATCATAGTAAATGATTAAAAGGGGGTTCCCATACTTTGAACATTTCTTTTCATTTCAATCATGAATATAACTCTTCTTCTGAAAAATTTATAGAAACTCACTTTTTTCCTGAAGTTGAATAAGCTTTGTGGCGGTGACCAGCTCAGATGAGTGCAACTTGATTCCTGTATTGAAAGTCTTTTTGACAGAGGTTTCAGGCAACCGTGTCACGTTAAGTGTGTGTGAACGGTGATACAAGTAAATATCGTTTGTGAGGTACCACTAATACAAAAAAACCCATTCTACAACAGAATAAAACGTCGGTTAAAACGTAACCGAGGTAAACAAAAAATGCGGTGACATTTTTGAAATTATGCGAAGAGATGTTATATGGTTACTCATAAACCAATGTAATATACCCGATTCTGCATCGGTTGACTCTCCTAACCGATGTAGAAAAGACTGAAAAAATAAAAATTCAAAATTTGGTTTGGTGCTGAATATATTACATCGATTGAGGCTCGCAACCGATGTAATAGGTGCTAGATACTACATCGATTGTTACTTAAAACCGGTGTAGAAAATGTCTATTACATCGATTCTCACTACAATCGATGTAATATGCTCCAGCGTGTGGAGAATTTCAATTTTTCAATAAGCACACGCGATTTTGTTAACCTAAAATTTCCATTGCTTTTATTATTAGTCTTTCCCTCGTGCCACTGGTCTCTCTAGTTTTTTGTGTTCTATATTGCTTCTATTGTCGTTGTTTTCACTCTCACTCACGTTCATTTAATTCATTGTTTCCTTCATTCACTTTTTTTAGCATATTCAACATAGGTGGTTTGCTAACTTATTTCTATGTTGCAGGGATGCTATACACTTGATGCATGAGCTTTTGTCCACCATGAATTCTTGGTTCAACACCCTTAGTCGCTTCTCTTTGCAATAGGTTAGCATTTTTGTAAAATTCCTTAAAAATTATTAGAAATTTGTTTTTGACCTAAATTTTTTAACCGCAACTTGATTTAGTATATATTTGATGGTAAAGTTTTTACATTGTATAGATTTATCATAGATTTTGAGTTACCAAAATTTAGGGTGAAAAAACTTCAGACGACCATAACTTTTGATAGAGAACTTGGATTGAAATGCTCCAAGAATGAAGTTGCTCGAAATGGGGTAATGAAGTTCGTGGGCAATCCCCAAAGGGGATTCGAAATCCAAAATTTTTCCTAAATTCCATTATTTACTATTTGTTTTTTATTTTTTTAGTATTTTTGACATATTGTTTTCTATTTTACATATCTATACTTGTTAACAAAAATCTGGAAACTTTTGTGATGTTTCCTTGCATGGATTAGAGAAATTTTTCTGGTATTTTTTTTTTTTAATATAGAGATATTACATCGGTTGTGCAACACCCAATTTCGTCCGGATAAATAAAATTTATTTAAAAAAAATGATGATTAAAATTATTTCTAATTAATTTTTAAAGAAAATTCAAAAATTTATTTAATCAAATTTGAATTTTATTGTTAGGAAAAAAATAAAAAAATGATTTTTTTTGTTTTTATCCTTTTATTTTTTATTTTCTTAAATAAAAAATATTTTTGATAAATAAATAATAAATAAAAAAATCATTTTTAGATTCATTGTTTATTTTTCTCTTATTTTCAAAAAAATGCAAAAAAATATAATTTGTTTGTCATTATCTTTTATTTCATTTTAAGAAAAAATATGATTTGAATTTTTATCTTGTTTATCACTTTATAAAAAATATAATTTGTTTTGATTTTATTTTGTTAAAAAAAAAGTGAGATATAAAAAGTTTGATTTAAAAAGAAAAAAAATGGTTGACATATTTGTTTACTTTATTTTCTTCTCTTTCTAATATTAAATAATAATATAAAAAATAAAAAATAGAATTTAAATCTCACAAAATCTTCTAATGGGTTCACTCTCCTTTCTTTTACTTTATGCTTTAACGGATTTTGATATTCTCGTGCAAGAGAGAGGAGAGAAGATTTGGAGATTGGATGAGAGGAAAAATGAGAAAGCATGATAATGGCACAGGTGCGGAAGTAAAAAAAATGAAAAAAAAAATTCTAATAAAAAATTGATAAGGGACGTCGCATGCCTTCAAAAAGGTGGTACTGTAAGATGGAAGGGAACAATTGACGTTTTGCTTCCACTATCCTGCTACGGACACACGGAAGGAGAATGGAAAAAGTTGTTTGGTCGCCTAAAAATAGGGGCTATGATTTTGGTTCCCTTGGAGACATTCCCTCAATATTTCTTTTGGTCGATGATACATTCTCTGGTCGGCTAGGTTTTTTTTCGAAGATAATCTTAAGGAAGGAAATCAACAATCTGGAGGGAGGCGTAAGAGCTTGTGAAATACAAAGTAAGGAGTAACAAAATACTGGAGAAGTATGATTTTCATGAAGGTTACGTTTTAGTTAACTTGCTTTGCTGTTTCATTTCAATTTCTGTATAAGCATGCATTTACAGTTCATTTCTTTGCTGCTTCATTTCAATTTCTGTGTAAGCATGCATTTACAGTTCATTTCTTGTTCAAATGTTGTCTTAATGATTGCTAAAAGAGACAAAGTTCTATTTTCTTGCCATGCAGAAGTTTCCTGTTCATACTCTTGCCTTGTTTTTACCACCCATACACATTCGTTATGCACATGACAACCGCATACCCTTATCACAACCCATGCAACCTCGCTAACACGTGCCCCTCCATGCGTCGCCGGAAACCACCATGACCAGCCCCATACTTTAACCCTCCAACCCTAGCTTTAGATACAACCATCAACCCTTTGCCACCCTTACCATACGAGCATCACATTCCACTACCGAGCCAACCTTCACTTCCCTGTTCCTCCACCGAGACCACGTCACCTTCTTCCTCTCATTATTCTCTTCCAAGGTTGTCGTCGGCGTGGCCTGAACCCCCCACCATATCTCCCATGCGCCTTCGTATACCCTCGCTGCTACTCCCCTCATGGATCCGGCGACCGCCGATGGTGCCACCATAGTCATCAACCTCATGCCTCGACGCCTCCCCACGCGACCACCATCCACTGAGCAGCCACCACCCTCTCTCTCCCTATCATCACCTTTCCATCCAATACCACCTTCACAACCAACCCTAAAAGGAGCCATCGAACCCCACGACGCTGTCGGTTTTGCACTTCAACCTCTCCACGTGCATCGTAACTCCATAGGAGCCTCCACGCCGCCGCAGCCGCTGATGCTGCCGTCGGCAACGCCCGTCGCCGCCTTCGCGCCACCAGCCACGCCCTCCCCTGCCTCGAAAGAGAACTCCCATGGCCTCCCAAGGCGCCAAGCGTGCGCCACCAACCCTAATGGGTTTCTGTTTAGCAGCGTTGCTCTCTGCACCCCATGCGTTTGTGCGTACACCCTAGCTCTCCTCAATTTCCAAAATACCCTTGGCCATAAGTGAGTTTTTGGATAGTGGAGATATTTCCTGCACCCCATTAATTAAGATCTGCACCCACACTTTTCTCAATCCCCAAAACGCCCTTGGTAATAACTAGGTTTCTGACTAGTGGAGCTATTTTCTACACCACCGCAGTTAGAGTTTGCACCTACAACTCCCTAAATTCCAAAACTGCCCCTAATTTTGTTTTTTTAATCTTTTTACTTAGAATAAAATACTTTAGAAATTTAATATTGGTCTATTTCTCACATTTTCAAAAAAAAAAAAGAAGAGGAATGTTTTAATAAAATTTGATTAAACTCCTAAATAACCATTTGCGTTATGCAGGATTTAATTCGAAAAAAAAAATTCATTTGGAATTTCAAAGAACCATACTCGTCAAGCGATATCCAAAATGAAGTTTAATTTTCGAAAATATCAACTTTCAAAAGTAAAAAAAATATTAAACACAAACAAACAATTTTCTATCCAAAGAACTACGTAGTCCTGATTTTCTATCTCGTATAGAAATACGTAGGAGCAAGGTCAAATCCTTGTCGGGTCCCCCAAAATAAAAAAATATTTTTGTTTGTTTTATATGCATTTTGTTTCTTTTTGGAAAATAAATATTGTGAAAACCACACTCATTTTACTTATTTAATTAAAGGTACCGTCTTAGGACGAGAGTTGTGGGGTGTTAACACCTTCCCCACACGTAATCGACTCCCGAACCCTAAATTCGGTTTTCACAAGCTAACCTTAACATTCTTTTTGTTTTTTCATAGTTTTCCATAAAAACTATGGTGGTGACTCCTCTGTTTTGAAAACTAATTAATTTTTTTCGGATCGCCTTCCCCGTCGCGATCCCGGTCAGGACGGATGGCGACTCCACTGGGGATGGTCCCTAATTCTTAAGGTATAAGGCCACCAGAGCTATGGCTCACTTCAGCACATTACTCATAGCAGCTGGTAAACAACTTGCTTACGAGCATATGAATAAAGCAAACAAACTCTAGCTGGGGTTATCACAAAATCTGAGAAAGGAAGTACATCCTGTCAGTATTGCTACACAACCCCTTTCTATTTCTAAGCTCACTCAAACCTGGGTATAAGGCCCCTCTCATGACATGTATAAAAGTAAAGGTGTGTGTGTGAAGGGAGAAAATGCACCCAACCCCCACCTGCAAAACAACCAACAAAGTTCCCAAGCAGATATATAGCAGATATGGCAGATAGGACATGTCATCTAACCTAGGGTTCAATATTCAACAATAACAAAATAACAATCACATATACAAAATCAAAGCGAAAGATAAACATTTAGAAAAATTACACTCATTTGAACTTATTCAATTAAATTGGCCTGGCTCTCAGCATTCCCCAGTGGAGTCGCCATCTGTCCCAACCAGGATCGATGTAATAAGGTAGATATTATATCGGTTGGGAGCCCAATTGATGTAATATCTCCTCCTGAGCGCTCTTAGGATTGGTATTTTACATCGGTGATTTATCTATCAACCGATGTGGTATATGCGCATACTACACTGGTTATAGAACCGATGTAAAAAGTCTAGAACTTTCTACATCGGCTACATCTACATCGATTCGGGAACCGATATAGAGCGTCCTCCAACACCGATATAGAAGAAGTTTTTTCTACTAGTGTACTCATGTTTAAAAATGTTTTTGCCCAAGGGGACATACCAATATGAAGAGACTTTTACTTGAGAGAGAGATTGTTAGGAATTCAAATATGAATCTAAGTCTCACGTTAAATAGAAATGAAAAAGTTGAGTAACATATAAGAAAAAAAATATATAAACTCATAACCTTAAAATTTTGGATTAAAGATAGTGTCAATTCCTTATGTTGGTACGTGAGATCTCTTTGAGAAATTAATATTTCTCTCCTCAATTTTCGCAACATATATTAGAACATTATTAGATCCAATATCGTAAGGGTAATATATAATAAAACACTACCTTCGTGGATGTCGAAAAATAACTTCTCACCAAACGAGTAGAAATAGCACCAAAATTTAAAATACCAGCATAGATAAACAATATCAGAGTTTTTCTTAAAAGAAAAAAAAAATTGATCTAGATTTTACATTTTAATTAGGGGAACACGAAGTTGACGTTGCTTCTGCAAGTGCAAAAGAAAGTTTTTGAAGACTATCCAAAACCTGAAGAACATTATCTAGTCATTTAAAACGGTATCAACTATATCAAATTGTTCGTGTTTTTTAATGAATAGATGATACTATCATGTCATCCACAACGCAACTAATAATTGACTCATCAATAGGTAAGGGTACCTTTGGAGGTATTTGATTAAAAAAGTCTACCTTAATTTGATGGATACAGGTATTTTTAAATATATATTTTAAAATGGTAACCATTAATAACATGTTAAAATTAGGTGCAACGTTGACAATAAGCCAATCATTGGCATACATATATTTACTACATTCTATTGATCAATGTTGAAGGTTTATTAATACTCAGAGATGGATAAGGAACAAATCCATCAATAATTGAAGAGGAAAATTTTGGAATGACTCTTTCGATTGCGTTTCCTACATGAACTCTATGAATTAATAATTATTAATAAATTATCTGCAATGGCATATTATCATCAACAAGCTTTTATAATATATTTGTTAAGGTTAAGCTATATTCAAATATGTTAAATGCCCAAACAAGCAATAAAACAATTCTATCATATTTTTTAAGCAATTTCTATCATATTTTTTAAAGTTCATACAAATTTCAATATTTGAAGTAAATGAATATATTCAAGTTAAACAAGAATGCAACATCATTAGAGATAATATGTTTCAAAATGACATAATTCAAAAGATAAAAGGGGCAAGCAAAATTCAAATTAAAACATGGATATATTATTGCATTAAAAAAAACAAGAGCTAACAAAAGCTTTTTTTAATAATGAATGGAAGGAAGCAAATGATTACTAATATTGCTCTAAACATATAAAGACACGTTCAAAAACAAAAGAGTCACAGAAACTAGCATTTCATGAACATGCAATAGCAGTAATCAAAACATGCAATACTGAACTTCATCGTGTGAACACACAATAGTAACAATATATAATTGAAAGGCAATTACCAAAACGTGCAAACACGCATTATCATCTAAAAAGCAACTAACCAATATGGGAAGTGGGTACAATTATGTATTGTTTTCTATAAATAAAGCAAATTGTAAAATACTAAGTAGCTCGAAACAAGTCAACAATTAATCAATGCCTCATAGGTTTTACGAAAAACAATATGGTCTTGCCATTTTTCGTTTACATCTTTATATGAGTCTTTGTTCTTTCTATAACTTTTTTTTTTTTCTATCTGTAACTCTTTTCTTCTTCCTATGACCCCTTGTGTCTCTTTACGAGTACGAACATGTTTATATTATTTGATTCACAATTATGTTGAGCATGATAATTTCGTTTCAGGATTCTTATAGTAAAATTAAGTTATATATAAAAATAGGCTAGGTGTATGTTATTTGTTTTTTCTAATCGAAAATAGAAATTCTAGTTTTTCCATTACTAGCTTTTCCAATTTATAGTAACTTGAATCCCCTTGTTAATCGATATATTGTCTACATGGATCACTTATCTACATAATTCCTTTAATAAAATGTTCATTTAATAGAAACACTAATTAAAGAGATAAATGTTTGATTTCACCAAAATAAACCGTATATCTGATAGTGGAAACGTCCATATTCCTATTAATAATAAGATTACTTTCCGAAAATATGCTGATTATCAACGAGTTAAATATAACTTTGGCATGATAATAAGGTGACTTTTTGTCCATTTTGGTGTAGTTTTCCATAATAATATCCAAAATGGGCAGAAAAATATTTATTTACCAAAATGGGTAAATTTAGGATTTCAAATTAAGAGATCATTCAATCCAGATATGATTTCAGGCTTGTCAAACATAAGTGACATGCTAGGCTTGTCAAACATAAGTGACATGCTAACAATTTTAATTAAACACATTAATTAAAATCTCATTTCTTACTAAACTCATTTTTCTGAAACTATTTTTTAATTATTTGACACTATATTTGTTAAGTTTAACAATTAAAAACAATAATTAAATAATAATAATAATAATTAACAAAACTATTACGGAACAATTAAGACAAACAAGTTTATTTTAATTTAAAACAAAATAATATAATGATAATAATAAGAAGAAGAAGAATTTTAATTATATTCATATGAATTTAATTTAAATAATAATAATAATAATTTAATGCTTATTTTTGAAAAAATAATAATAATAATAATAATAATAATAATAATAATAATAATAATATTCTAACAAATTTAATTAAAATAATAACAATAATAATGATTATTATAAGTATAATATAATAACTTTTATAAATAAAAAATAATATTTAATAATATAATATCAACTATTTATCAATTGATGATGATGGTGATTTATTATAATTTGATAAATAATTCATATTATAATCTCTTTATTGTCTCTTCCTAATAAGTGAAATGATAGTGGACAAATACAACTTGATTCACTTATTAGTTCATACTATAATCTCTTCATTGTCTATTCCTGATAAGTGAAATGATAATGATGACTGCAACTTGATTCACTTATTGTCACTGAATAAGTAATATTATATTATTAAATATTATTTTCTTTACTTATAAAAGTTATTATATTATTATTATTATAATCATTAATATTGTTATTATTTTAATTAAAATAAACCACCATCATCATCAATTGATAAATAGTTGATATTACATTATTAAATGTTATTTTTTTTATTTAAAAAAGTTATTATATTATAATTATAATAATCATTATTATTTTTTTTAATTTTTAAACTTCACAAATATAGTGTCAAATAATTAAAAAATGGTTGAGAAATTATTTTAGTAAGAAATGAGATTTTAATTAATGTCTTTAATTGAAATTGTCAGTATGTCACTTATATTT
>Ga0099824_1010359_pt1 | contig 11031 bp, 7 predicted proteins | sample SiratrowhiteBW_FD_76837 | JGI IMG/M metagenome (GOLD analysis project Ga0099824, IMG submission 76837) | Root nodule microbial communities of legume samples collected from California, USA - Siratro white BW | ecosystem: Host-associated > Plants > Roots > Nodule | place: USA: California... | reverse complement strand
TTTTTTTTTTTTTTTTTTTTTTTTTTTTTTTTTTTTTTTTTTTTTTTTTTTTTTTTTTTTTTTTTTTTTTTTTTTTTTTTTTTTTTTTTTTTTTTTTTTTTTTTTTTTTTTTTTTTTAATTTTGTTGAATGGGTGACTTATAGTACAACTTTAGTATTGGAGTTTTTAAATGTTCAGAATTTTCTTAATTTATTTTAAAGTCGTGAGGTTGAACATGACTTTAGGATTGAATATTTTTTTATTATTTTCAGAGTTTTTAATTTTTTTAAGTCGTGACTTAAAAACATGAATTTAGTGTGGAGTTTTTTTTTTATATATATATTTTTGTTAAAATCATGCTTGTTACATTATTTTTGTTTTTATATTATGTTGGTTTTATTGCATACGTAAATTGTTTGTTGTAATTTAAAAAATAATTATTTAGTGCTTTATAGTTTTTTTACTTTATTTTGTAAATTTTTTATTTAATATATGTTTTGTGCTGAAGTTAAGTATTTCTTCGAAAAATTTTAAATACATATTTAAGTTTAATTTAAAATTAAAATGTGTATTTAATGAATTGATTTTAATTTTAAATTGGTAATGGTAGAATTTCTATGCATCTATAATTATTTTTCTAAGAAAATAAGTTTATTGATTAAATTAATAATGTTAATTGAGTGTAATGTAAATAAGTTTATTGATTAATTATCACTTTATTCAGTTTATTTTTATTTGTGCTAATCATTTTTATTTATTTTGTACCATCCTATTATTTTTATTTTCACATATTACGTTAAATACAAATTTTAACTCAAAATCCAAGTCACAGCATTCATTTTAAATTTTTCAAAAAAGTTACAAAAAAATTAAAAAAAAAAAAAAAGAATCCCAACGCTAAAGTCATATTTAACCCCACAATTTAAAAAAAAAAGTTTAAAAAATCTAAAAATAAAAAAAAAGTTATTATTTTTTATACAAATTGTGTTTAGATACAACTTCAATTTAAAAAATAAGAAAAATATAATTACTAGTTAAAATGAAAGTCGTACTTGGAAAATAACTTCTATTTTTCAAAATTATGTTTTTAAGTATGATTTACTTATTTTCTGTAAAAAATAAAAATTTATCTATTTCGATAAATACCTTAACTATGCCTTCTCTATATTCTCACGTCAGTTTATCCTGAGTTGTTTCATATGTGTATATATACACACACAAGATTGAGAGAAGATAAATATATAGAAGAACAATTATTATATGACCATGTAACCTGTACATATACATCTAATGAAAACGGTGACCCCCTTTGTCCCCGTCCCATAATCATCTACAACAATATCAAAAAGACTATGGCTCACATCACATCACTCTTGCCAAAGAAATCAACAAACATTTCTGATGAACATAGGGGAAAACTTACCTTGAAGAAGGCAAGGCAACATACTCATTTCATTCAAGCATCCCCCCTGGCTTAAAGGCCAATATATGCCACACAACTATGAACTTCCAATGTTATCCACCCTATCAATGACATCCAAGGCCTTCATTCGGTCAATATCAAAGTCAATGACAGGAACAGAAGGTGGCCTCCTGGTTGAGAATATATCATTTTTGCTTTCACTGATTGGGGAGTGACTACTACTCTTGCTTAGCCTATTGTGTTTGCTCAACCTGGTCTTGGCAGTGTCAAATTCTTGGCTCTTACTAATGCCTGGTGTTAGCTTCCTCTTGCCCACATCCCGAAGCATTTGTTGATCTTCAACTGTTAGCATGGGGGAAGAACAGGCTTTCTGTGTAAATAACTGCCCTGTCTTGTGGGTAGGAGAACGGATTGGTGATTTAACTGGGGACCTTATTCCACCATTTCCAACTCTTACTTGGCTGACAAGGTGATGCAGCCAGATCACAAGTTCAAGTATATAGCTTTCTGTTTTATCTTTATCAGCATGGTGTAGTGTTTCAATTCTCAACAGATCGGTCTGGCCGGCGGGTTTACGGTTGACCTCAGACCTATACAAACTGAGATTAGAAAAAATAGGTAGAACATACAAACATAAAGGAATAGAATCTAGCCATTTGTCCTCACCCAGTATTTGCCCATTCTCCAACCCATCCAAAGCCATGATGAGCTCTGAATTAATCCAAAGTGAAAAAGAGATGGTTAAATTTGAGAGCAGAACATGTAGAGGTTAATGCTAATTGGAGAGTAGAGCATAATTTATGAAAGCTAATGCCTAATAGTAACACGGTTAAAGCAATATGAAATGGTGTCTTTAGAAAGAGCAACCTGAAATGCTCTTCAAAATAAAATGATGAATATTGCTGTTTAATACCATAATGGAAAACAAATTTAAACAGATTTATTGTGCCAAATGCAATACAAGGACATCTAGGAATTTCTTAGTAGGGATTAGCAAATATACTTCGTTGTGTTGGCGGCAATAGGGACAAGCCACTGCAATATTTTCTCCATTTCAGCTTTGATTTGTGGGACAGTAAGCTGCAAGAATGTTTCCTTCATTTTAGATTTAGATTTACAGATTTGGTCACAATCAATATTGGGAATGTAGTATAAGCTTATTAGTACAACTCCTTCCGAAGAAAGAAGTTCAATAAAAATCTTTAAAAGATGGAACTGGTAAAGTCAGAAACAAGCATTTAATGAATTTAGAATAAAACCTTTCTCGTCAAGTATGGGTTCTAAATAGTATGTACAGACAAAAAAATTGAAAATTAAGAGAATATCATAAAGAAAACTATATATTAATTTAATAAGTCCTTATAGTTTCAAAAGTACAGACAAGCATGTAAATTTGAAGTACATAAAACATGAAAACATTGTGTGACACATACAACAAAAATCAGTGTTTAGTTCTTCCCCATGTTTAAGTCAATTAAATTCTTTCATGCATACGACTTATATAAAGGGGGAGAATGGATTTATATATTTCAAATCGATTAACTGGAATACATATATGAGAAATAGTGCATTTTATAATCTTAATATATTAATGATCTTACTTGGAAGAAGGTGAGATAAAAATTCCAATTAGATTCAATCTTTCTAAATGAAAAATCAAGGGATACATATGAATAACTAATCAAGTATTTATGGTATGGATATCCAGCTAATAAAATGTATGATGGAAATGGGATATGCACCTCTTCTTTAACCTGAAATGACTGTAACCTTGAGCGCAATGCTGATTTTACATTAGGAGGAAGCCCTTGATATAAGGCATCCCTTGTATTAGGAGGCACAGAACTTGATCGAGACACCTGGTTAAATTAAAATGTAAACTCAGGGCTACCTTCCTAATAGTCTTGCTATCATTTTTTTCAGAAACAAATAACAGTGCAGTTGTGACCATTTGTGTCTCTACTACCAATTGAGTAGCATAATATATAAAACTACACAGCCTTTTCTCCTTTTACAGTTGGCACCATTTATTCAATAAAATATATGCAACGATAAACAGAAGGCAAGTTTCAGAATAGATCAAAGCTTATTGAACAAAGGACCAGCAGACAGAAGAGGTGAAAAAGAAGACAGCAAATAAACGGACTCTAGAACCTCAAGATTTGGCCAGAAAATCTCAAGCATTTTACTTTCGCTTAATTTTTTTTCCTGGTATGTCAGATGTCACTCGTTTATTGGAGCATGGCTCGTGATCTTATTCGTGCAAATATAAGACAGGGCTTACTGTTATCTTACTTCTCAAGGGAAGTATAGCACTTAACAGAAATGAAAAAGAATTGCATCTCCTGATTGACAGGTTTTGCTTCCTAGTGGCCAATCAAATTTGATCAACTTTTAAAATTTTCTTATAACGGACAAGCTTAACTTGCAATATTCAAAAGTAACAAAAACTATCACTCATTTTATTTACTGCTGTCAGTTATTAAAACTTCACTTGGATAGACAAATGACCAGAACCCAGATGGCTATAGAATCAAACTGATTTTAAAATGTGGTAGGAAAGCCCAAGATGTTCCTTCAGTACCCAACTATCAGTTCCTGTTTGCATTAGAGGGGTAGTTTTCTTCCTTCTGGTAACATTTTTTAAATAAAGTGAACAGAATGACATATTACGTCAAATAACAGAAAGTCATTAAAGAATTCAGAAAAGAGGAATTTTGTACTAAAATGTCTTAGAAAATCAGATACCTTGAGCTGCAAGCTAGTCAACTAAGATCTATGTCTACAACAAACTCCAGCTGTCCTAACAGAATGACAGCTGGCTTAATGCTGAGAATAGTCTAATACTAATTATACTATCAGTCATTCATACCAACGTGACAAATATGAATAGGAAGAGAGAAGAAAAGATGAGAGAACTGTTTCATTTCATGAAAATAATATAAAAACACAAGTTGAAAGAACCAATGTTATCACCATATGTCCAACATTACCATGAATAGGAAGCTGAGTTTGAGGTGACTTTTTCAAAGACACCATTATGATTGTTTGTGACTTGTGTAAATTCCCTTCTTTTCTTTCTCCTCTCCAATTTTTGTTATTAAGAACAATATTTTACAGCCAACAAAGGCAAAGAAAGATAATTGAACTTCCAAGACCACAACAAATATTAGAGATTATGTAATTTAAGTAGAATCCTAAACTCACAAGTGTGTCAATTTGAGTGATAATGTTCGCATAATGCAAAGCAAGACCCGCAGATCCCAACTTCTTATGGTTGCTTTGAGAATCTTTCGCTTGCTTATCAGTATCTGCAAGGAGGAAGAGGTATAAAAGACATGTTTTATTTACCTGGTATTTTAACAATGGCAAAGGATGGTCTGCATTTTGTCAGTAAAATGAAAGGAGGAGCAACTAAATTGAGTGGGATTAAAGAACAAAATAGGTCAGGACAAGGTGAACAGATTAGAAAATTCATTCATTAAAAACATAGGATAAGTTAATAATAAATTATGAGAAACAAATTATTATTTCATCAAATTTATGCACACAACTTCATATCAAAGCACTGAAAGTACATGAGCTTTGCAACTATAACTATACCAATGAATGGGCCCCATTGCCCTTGTTGAATACCATATCCAGACTATAGGTCAATGATGAAGCAAAGGGTTTCTTTCATCAATAAATCAAATAATCTTTCTATAAACAAACTCCAGTAAGTTTGACATATCCACCCTAACTCATTTGTCCATACTGGGAACAAAAATAAAGAATATCACACACTTAGCTAAACACAATTAAAAATACTTGGAATTCTTGAAAGTGTACCAGAACTACCAAATGCTTCATGGATCTCCAAGTATAGAAAATGGACGATGTCTACAAGCTTTTCCATCACCTGTAAATACAACAATCAAATCTTATATTTGTAAAAGAAAGATGCTCAAGAAAAGGAGGCTGAAAGAATTCGAAAAGTAAATTTTAGGCAAAAAAAGGGGGAACAGGAACAACAAGGGGAAATGAATGTAACTGAAACAACAACAAAATACAGTAAAATTAATTCAAGGATTTCAGAGAAAGCACTTTTCAGATGCCAAATCACCAATACTACAAAACTGAACAAATAAAAAATCCTATATTTAAGATCAACTTATATTACAAAAATCACAGTCATCCAAAAAATTTATAGAAATAACACTGTTTACCTCTTCCAAAATCTTGGACCATAATGATTTTTTCTTCAGATTTCTTACATGCTTCTTTTGACTCTTCAGTTCTGCTCTTAAAATTGCAAGGCTGTCTCCTACACAGTTTATAATCATTGATGACTTAAAAATATGAATATCAGTGTAATAACAAAGACCAACATAGTTATAACAAGAGGAATATGACTTGGAGGTAAATTTCATATTGCTGGTTTTTAAGTTTAAGTAACCAAAGATAGTGATAGGAAAATGAACTACGATGTCACACACAAGATACAAGCTCAGTAGTTGAGATGGAGAAAGGCATCAGGGGTTATTTGTGACAACAAAGTATCAACCAAACTAAAAAGGAAGCTTTATCATATTGTTATATGCTAGCGAATGTTAGGTTTTAAAGAGATATCAAGAGAAAAGGTGAGGCCACAGAAATGATTATGTTAAGATGAATGAGTAGCCACACAAAGACAATACCAAACAATTGCAATATTTGTATATGAGGAGATATTGGCTGGACACCTATTGAGTAAGAAATGGAGAAAATTGGTTAAGGTAGTTTGAAAACAGGAAAAGAATGCCATTAGACGATGGATCAACATATATTTTTGGTGAAAACTACTATAGATAAGACATTGACTCAAATAACTTTTCAAATGCACAATACAAGAACATGGAATTTTGTAGCTCATATGCTATTATTCATTATTTTCTTTATTTATTTTTTTCAGATTTAATTACAGTTCCTTCCTCACTATATGTAACTAGGACAGTTTTCCTTATTTGTACTTGAAGTAATTGGTTGCCCCGCCCATGGTTCCAGGATAGCATTTATTATCAAATCTGTATATCTTGTATACATCGTAACTCTCATTGTACAGTTTTCAATTCAGAAATAATATTAATTTTTCCTCACATCTCAAGAGGATTTAATGACAACTGGATAAGTAAATTCAGGCCAACATGTACCTCTTTGTGTGGCATTTGAATTGTCCTCTTCATGAAGCTTGCGCCGATAATCTTGATCAAATCTATCTAAGGCGTGCAATTCATGATATAATTCCTGCACTCGGAAAAAAGTCTAACTAATTAAGTCAAATCTTGACAAAATTGTGTGTGTGCATGCATATATATGTATGTATGCAGAAGCACATATGTGTGTGTGCATAATTTGTTATCACAAAAGTCTAATAATAAAACTTATTCCTAATCCCAAAACTAAGCTACCTATAAGACAATGCAAACAATTTTTTTACTGATATAAAAGATAAGATAGTACTGTTCCTATTCTTTTTAAGTGTCAGATTTTTGAAAGATTTTTTTTTCAATTTAACTGGAAGTTCCAAATTTCAAGAAACATTAATTACTCTTTTGTCAATTATAACCTTACTCTTCACCTAATCTTTAATCATAAGCCTTTATTGTAATGTGAAATAAGAAGGGGTGAAATAAAAAAAAATTCATAACTATTTTATTAAGATCTAGAAAATTTGTGTCTTGATTTCTACAAAAGAACCTTAAACAATTGGCAAAAATAAAACCGGGGGAATATTTATCTCAAACTACTAAACCACTATATAACTTAATTGTCCATATCTGATTCATGATTACTTTTTTTATATCAAACTCCTTTTTTTTTCATAATAAAACAAGATATTTGTGAATTGGAATATGGATATAAATTTGGAAATCGAGCTTAACTTAAATTATACAAGTTCATAGGTTTCTTAATATGCATAACATGACAGATGAAAAAAGTGGTAATTTCATTGAGAAACAATCTGCAAAATTCAGACTGTAAAACCCAGAAAGCACAGAAAAAAGGTCCATCTAATTTTCTCTCAATCTCAATGTGTAAATTTATAACCTGTTTATACACATTCTTTCTTATCAATAAGTACAATAGCATGGATAGCTAAGACTAAAGTTTCAGCTATAAAGTGGAAATATACTAGACAGTGAATTATCAATCTCTGCAATGAATTTCATATCTAATTGAAGATGGAGGGTGACAGTGAATCTCTTAAACAAGCTACCTTTACAGAACATGGCTGCAGCATAAACCAGAAGTGAATTCAACTAATATCATGGAATTACCAAGCAATTGAGACAGCTTTATTTTCTTCATATGATTCTAGTTTTGTTTTTAGTGATATTCCGGTAAAGGGAATGAAGGTGATCAAAGAATTTCAAATTACAACAGAGGTTTTTTTGAATAAACTTCGTCATAAGCACTTTTAAGAGAAAAAATAAAATGAAATAAATGTCTCTTCAAGTTATTATATAATAGCTTCTCCAAAATCTGTTTTCAAAATCTTGCATAAGTTAATTTAAGTTTATGGAGAAGTTTATTTCATTTTTTTTTTTTCTTGTTTTTTTCTCCTAAAACTGTTAATAGAGAAATTTACTCAACACGACCCCAAAACACAGTATCCCGTTAGTTTTGTGCAAAATGTATGTTGAACACATTCCTTGGTATTATACAATACTCAAATACACTTTAACAAGAAGATATAAAGTGTGATGAGTCAGCATACAAATCTGAAGAAGATGACAGGCATATGCACTGTTCCTTTTAACAGGATTACTCACAGCTGTATATTGAACAAAGGTCATTAGTTGTTGCATCACCATTTCTGCCTCCTCTTTCAATTGATTTTGTGGCGTAAGCTCTGAACCTAACCTAAACATCAACAAGGACAAAGAAAACGATAACTAACTCCATTCAGACTAAATCCATTCAGCTATATTTGTTCATAAAAACTGAAAGATTAAATCAATTCAACTATAGTTACTTCTCAAAATAGCGATCCAGATTGTGCCATTGAGGATCTTTACAACGATTTCCAAAACGCACAACTTCTCCAGAAAATATTTTCAATTCTTCTCTGTCAAAAAGTATAAGAAAGTGAAAACTTTAAGAGCAGTAGTAGCTGAAGAAAATAAGCTCCAAACTGAAGTAAGAGTTCTACTAAGTTGATCATGAAAATATCCACTATAATCTACCTCTTGTCTGCTGCAGCAATTCTTAGGAGTTCATCCATATCTCTGGATATCAAATTTTTCACTCCTTCAGATGGTAGAACCACCTCTTTTAAATGTTTGATGTTCTCTTTTGAAAGAGATTGCATCAGATTGGCACCCTTAACAATTGTGTTCGCAACTTCGAAGGCCAAAATTGAAATTTTATTTCCTTTTGTTGACACACCTGATGTAAAACCACTACTGAGATTCAAATTTGTCATACTACTACCAAGTGTGTCCAACACTTCTACTGCCTTGCCAAGCCCAGCTGTACCAGCTCTGCCTAAAAGTGAACTCACTTCTGATACCTGTAAAACACCAAAAGATAAGACAAAAAAGCCAATCTAATCCCTTGTTTGCATATATGGGAGGCCTTAAAGACCTGAAAATGGGGAAAGGAGAGAGAAAGGAAATGGAAAAGAATATAGATCTAATCTAACCCATGAGATCAGGAACAAGTTCTTCTTTGAGACCAATGTTTGGCACCATGTGAGGTATTTGCTCATTAGAAAAAAGAAGTCTAATAATATAATTAAAAGCACAACATATGTAAGCACTTCTCCGTAAACTCATATATCTTTTAGTAGAAACTCCAGCCCTTTTATGACAACGAACAGAAATTATCTAGACATCTAACCACACAATATCAATTAGCAAGGAAAAAGGAAGGACCTTCCCGCTACACCTTCCAATCAATTGGCTGACATATTCACTAAAGCTCTCCTCCCTAAAAACCTCACACAATGTGTTGCCAAGCTGGGAATCTTGCACATCCACAGTCCCGCATGAGGGGGAATATTGCAGTTGCAATTTGTTATTATTTTCTCCTTTTCATAGATTGCTTATGTATTATTTGTAGTGGGACACTTGTCACACATCCCTCTCATTCTCTCCCTTGTTTGTTAGGACACTTGGCACACATCCTTGTTATTCTCTTTCTTGTTAGGTCCAGTTTTCTATACAGCACCTTGTACTGATCTTTTCTGCAATGAGAATGCATGAAACCATTTCATAAGAAGTATCTTCAATACTCACTAGGTTCAAATGTAATTCGGTTACTAATTTTGTTGTATTGGCCTTAGCTAGTGATGAATCTTAATCAGATTTCCAGAGAAAGATAAAGAAAATCTGTATTAATGTTAAATGAATACAAAAGTGACCGAGTCTCTAATTTACAGGCCTATATATACTATCAGGACTCAGTCGAGGAGTCAGTCAAAACTTCTTAACAGATACAGCTCAACACAAAATACAAAAGGGAAGAGTATTCTCTTAAAATCCTCAACCGAAGAAGATTCATTGAACCAAATTAGAGAATAAAATATAAAACATTAATAATTAAAATTAGAATAGTTTTGTAAATATTAGAATTTTTTATGGACATTGTTTTATGTAAATACATACTAAACTTCATGAAAAATTGCAGAAAAATAAGGAATTTGCTCCCATTGCCCAGCAGCAGTCTCATCACTACAGGGTGAGGAATGCAACCTGGCACAAACTCTCTATAATTGCCAAAACCGTTTTTGGTAACAAGGATGTTCGGCAATGTACTCAGCGCTCTGCATTGGGAATTCCAGAAGCAGCTTCATAGCAATGGTCTGATAGCATTGGGCAATGAATCATCTGCTGCAACTTATAAATGGGCATTTAGCACCCTTTTTTAGGAGACTTTCTTCATATTTTGGATTTTTCAATGGTCTTCAGAAGCTAAGTTATTGTCTTTGTTTGTTTTGTTATTGTAACAACTGTATTGCGGTTTGTTCAATTGAATTTTAGTTTCATGCTTTATTTTATGTGTCAATTGAATTTGGTAAGGTGGAAATCAACCAATTGTAGCTAGATTAGGGTTAATGAGAGAGAGAGAGAGAGATAATACGATTCTGAGTCAGATATATGAAAAACTGAGATATATGATTTATATGGGCTTTAGAAAGACATATAGGTTGTGTGCGCTGTTAGAGAATCTTATGCTCAATGCACGAGTGCTTAATGAGTGCATCTAAAGGAATTAGAGTATTTTCTTTGACAACTAGGACATGTCAAAAAATTTAGACAAGATTGTATTGTGAGGTTGAGGTCTGAGAGAAAGCCTAGGAGGTAAGACACGAGTTACTTTTTGTTTCCGTTTTTTGAGTCATTTTAAGTCAATTTGGTGGAATCCAAAGTCCAACTTAAGTCCAAGCTAACCCTCACAACTAACCACTAACTGTGACAACTTAACCTCAATTCACTAAACTAATGCCAGAACCGTTTTTTTTTTAAAAAAAAAAAAAAAAAAAAAAAAAAAAAAAAAAAAAATTAATGCACTATTTTGTTTTGTGTTTTTAAATTATTTTTTTTTGTTTTATTTTTTATCTCTACTTCATTTTTTTTTAATTTTACATTATCCGTTACATTCTC
>Ga0099824_1010357_pt1 | contig 11034 bp, 3 predicted proteins | sample SiratrowhiteBW_FD_76837 | JGI IMG/M metagenome (GOLD analysis project Ga0099824, IMG submission 76837) | Root nodule microbial communities of legume samples collected from California, USA - Siratro white BW | ecosystem: Host-associated > Plants > Roots > Nodule | place: USA: California... | reverse complement strand
TCTGCAGCAGTCCGGAGACGTAGGCATTATTGGCCGAACTCCGTTATCAATTTGTGTGTGTGCAAATTCTAGTAATTTTACTTCCATAAATCAGAGTGGGTGAGAAATTTAGCGTAATTTTTTTTCCCAACAATAACCACTTTCAGATCGTTTTGTATTTACACATTCCATCCAATCACAATTGCTAAAGACTTTAAACTGGATATCACTATTAGCATCAAGAAAAATTCCTTGACCATATCGCACAAAGAAACTTGATAGTGTTAAGTAGTGGTGCAGCAGCAAATTGACTTAAGTGATGCATGAATATGTAATATCAAGTCTAGTGCTGTGAGATAGATAAGTCTTCCAATGAACTTTCTAAAAAGAAAAATGATTGCTAAGAAGATCTTCAAAGATGAAACTGACACATTTGGAGAACTTGGTGGGAGTAGAGATAAGAACACATACAAGCATTCAGTATTTCCTTTCACATAGGTGTGTGTCTTTATTAGTTCTTGCTATTTCAAAGTCAAAAAAATATGTCAGATTTCTTAAGTTTTTATTTTAAAAGTTTGGTAAGTAAAGAGATTATATTATTAATCTCAAAAATATCATTTCCAATCAAGAAAACATCACTAACACAAGACAAGTAAGGTTGTCATTTTTGAATGAGAAAATTTCATAAATACGGAATAATCAGCAATGACATGTATGTAATTATACAAAAACAAATTAAAATAATTTAACATATCATTATCTACAAGATTATTTAAACATATAAAGAGATTTCTATAAAGAGATTTATACAAATGACAAACTTCTTTTTTTTTAATGATTTAATCTAGAAGGAACTTTCATGTAAACTTCTTTTTTTCAATCTCCATATAAAAAGACATTGTTTAATGTTGTTTTTACACTAAACCTTTGGTGTGCTTTCTATCAAACTCTTACATTATTATCTTAAAAGTTCTCATCCTATTCTTCTATCCTATATCCTAGATCCAATAACTCAAGTCTAAACTCTCAAAAGTTATAAGTGGATAAAAGAAGATATGAAATGAAAGGATGCTGTAAAGACTATGTAATCCCTTAATCATAAAGAGTAACAAATCTCATCGATTATCTCAAAAAATTTAAGTTGTAGTTAAAGACACCTGAAGGGTTTTATATTAAATATTTAGTAAGGATCTACAGTTTTCCGATTCAAGCCTAATCCCTTATGAAAGTACCTAATTGAAAGTTGAATTTATGAATCTATTATTTGAGCTTAATCCAGGGTAAGAAACCTCTTGAATAACATATTTTACGTACTCCTTCAAACTCCATCTTGATCAATCACATAATAAATAGGATTCATAAATCATTGGTCCAGAAATGCAGCAAAATTGAAGGTATAACAAGAACCATTAATGGGCCAACCCAGAATTAATCTATCAAAGTGTAAATATTATATCCTCAAAATGCTCGATAAGACTAAGTAACTCTAATTAGTGTAAAGAACTAATTGGAAGTTAGCCGGAGAATTGATAGGTTATGCAAGTGATTTCCATTTGATGTGGCCACACATCATAAAGTTTCAAAGAACAAGAACAAAGGAAAAGATCTATTTTATAGAAGGAGTTCATATTGATAGAAAAACCAATATAAAAATGTAAAACTACGCCGTTGCCGGGGATCGAACCCGGGTCACCCGCGTGACAGGCGGGAATACTTACCACTATACTACAACGACTTGGTTGTTAATGTAGCTCCTTAGATATTTCAAGACAATAATTGACTCAAGAATAAATATTAAACCCGCGTGATGGTGAACAACTGTGTTTGAACTAAAGAACACAGAAAAAGAATTAATGAATATCATATTGGTACACGGATTTTAATGTAATATTTTTATTATTTGTTGAAATTTGTGTGAATGTAACCTTTAATTTAATGAATAGGAAAGAAATACATTAAAAAAAGGTGACCAGGAAAATATATTTTAATATTTCTAGCTTTTAAAATCTGAACAAAAGAATGTGCGGAGTTTGCAATTCTTGTCAAAGATGCTTAAACAGTGAATTACTAACTGCATCTCTAATCGAAGAAGTCATGAGAGGAGTTACTACATTTGTGGCTTCTGTCGCAAATTTATACTTAAATTTTCTTTAATAAACAACTAATAATTTTATATTTTTTAATTTAGACTTAATTATAAATTTGTAAAATACTGTTTACTTGCAGAAACGACTAAAAAAATTAAGTAACTCCAAGTTTCATATCAATGTGCTCCATAAATCTTCATATCAAATGAAAGACTTCAATTTTAGTTTCCATATATTTCTATTCATTATTATTTTTATTTATTTTATTTCTATATTTTAAATCAAGACATTATAAATGAATATTTTTAAATTTTTATATAAGTCAATTTTAGTTTATAAAACAAATTGCGTACACATATTGACTATATTTCATGAATAACTTAGACCTCCCCATATTTCACTACAGTAATAACTTAGGAAGTCTGGCTATTTTTATGGTAGAAGATAAACAATACTTGTTATGCAGAAAATTTAAGAGCCTAACTTATAGCCTGCAGCAGGGGTTACCACCCGGAATCAATAGAATTGGTCGTAAAAGTTCTTGTCATTTACTCAAGTATGAACTTCAAATTCAATATTATAACAAAGGATATGAACATATAATTGGCTTTAAAAATATGGGACCAGTTATTCGGTGAAACTCCCCCAACTTTCTCCAGTCTTCTCTCAGCTATCAAGAGTAGCAAGATCTATCTCTGCTATTTTCAACTGTCCGAGCTATGGCAAAAAGATGTCTCTAGTTCTGCTATCTTCTTAGAGTTAGCATATAGTTGCTGAAAAAGATCATTTGATATGAAAGACTGTTTTTAATCAACAAGAACTTTTATGACCCTACAAAACATGGAAACTGCACAAACAAATCCTAGACTCTAAATGAAAAAGAACAAATTGTAGAATCCTGAGTAGTTTTACTCAAAATAATCTGATTTAATTTGGTTTTGCTTAGGGTCCTACGAGAAAAAATGCATTCATACATCCTATAAAGTGTGTAAAGAAGACGCCTTTCTCACATCAAGGGAGTGACAAGTTCTAGGAAGCCTTGGTGATAAATGAATCTTTATGAAGCATCTCATAAATTAAACATACATTTCAGTTATTAAGTTACTAAAGCATATCATACAATTATACCAGAATAGGTATGAAAAGTGGTTTACGAGCGTAGTTACCTTGGACTTGGTTTATTTATAAACCACTATTCTAAAGATCCAGTAATTATAGATTTTTAGATGAAGCATAACAAGAATATGGATTGAGAGCAGGATAAACGCTCCTTACCAAAACATCTTGCAAACTGAACAAGAACTCTCTAGTGGAAATCATTATCAGCTGAAGAGGTACTCATCAAAAGCATTGATTTGATTGCCTGAACAGTTCTAAGAATCGACATACAGCACAATATATGTCACTAAATTACTAATTCCGGAAATACAGCAGAAAAACCAAAGTGACAGTACAGAGATCTCAAATTCATTCTCTTAATTCCATATGCACAGTCCATACAAAGTCAAACAAACAAAAAAATAAAGTAAACCAAAAATTGCACAATATGAACCTTGAAGCGTTGCTCCTTCCTTGCCAAATCTTGTAGGGCAGAAGCTAAGTCTGGTGTGTGGTGCAGGACAGTGTATAAAACTTGCACTTTGAACAAGGTGATGTTCATTTATAATTAAAAATGTTTACATGATTTTCAAATGTTTTGAGGCATAGTTTGTTATTCCTTTTATAACATAGACACAAACACATAAGAAAACAGGAAAATATTTCAAAATTAAACCCCAGAATCAAGAAGAATTGCAAATGCACAAGTGTTGACAACAATGTCATAAACGCATACACGAGTCAAAATCAAATGAACTACTTTTGCTACAAAAGTTCCAGAAAACAAAATAAACCAGTCTCTCAACAGCAAGATAACCTATAAATTTCTAGGTGGTATTGAACAGTACAAACAATTGATCAAAGTCTTTGCCCTTGCTTTGGGTGACATGTTCACAGCACCACCCACCTCCTCCAAACCTATGGAGGTGTTCTCTTCAAACTTGTAGGCCAATAGAAAATATAGCTTCTGGAGATGTACCTGGAATAAATGGTAAAAGAAATGAGAAAGAAATCCAAAAATAGCACATAAAGAGAATTATGGAGGAGACTCCACTTCACCATTGTCTTTACTGTCATCAACATTGGCTGGTTGCTCTTCGGTAGGAGCTTCAAAAGAGAACTTCTCAAATGGTCCACCCTGACGTCCTAAACCTGCTCGATATAGAAGATACTGGACAGGCTCTGTAGGCTTAGCTCCAACAGAAAGCCAATACCTATAAAACATAACGGGAATTGATGCTATCAATCAAATGGAGATGGCTGTCCTGTTAAATTCATAACTATAAATATGGGTTGTCATTCATGCAATCAGAAATAATTTCTTTTCTTCCTCAAAGACAGCGATATAGGTAATTTAATCCTAATCCTTGAATTAAAGAAATATACGAAATGCAACTTCAATATATCTCATTATGCTGCCAATGGCCTTCTGCACAATTGCACAAACCCATTACCACCATGAAAACTTCTACCTAGTAATTTAGCAAAAGTATATGTATACAGAAAGAAAAAATATTGTAAAGACAATTTTATTGTATAAAGGAAATGTCAGGAGAGTAGAAAACAAAAAATTGAAAAATATGAAGCTACAATTATTTTGGTCGGGGCAAGAAGAACTATGTGCCTTGAATTTTAGTATTTCACACATGTTTCATCTACCCTAGAAACCTACACTCTACGAGAATTAAGATGACCCCGGTAAGGTTCTGCCAAGCAAGTAACATTATTTGCCCTCACTGATATACTCACAACTATAACCTAGCATTAGAGAAAGTTACTTACTTCACTCTTTCCAGTTTGAGACGCATGTTTTCTTCATCATCTTTGCCTACAAAAAAGTAATACATTGAAGAAAAATTAGAACCCACTTCAACCATCCTCCCTCATCTTTCTAATCCCAAACTGACAAACATTAGACATAACACACTACATTCGCAGCAGGTTTTTGTATTATATAAATGTACAACAATGGCTTAACCGTAATTTTAGTTTCTTTTAGGAAAGAAAATGTTTACCTTGTATTGAAGAGCAAATTGCAATTTTGAATGGTATAACCCTGTAAATGTTTCTTTTGGAAAAGGAAATTTTCAACCTGAATGGACAGAACCATTTTACAATGAGTTAAGAAAAAGAGAATAACCTGTAGGATTGTAGAAGCCTACAACTTCAAGTTGCTTGCCATCTCTTGGTGTTTTGCTGTCAGTAACAACCACGCGATAGAATGGGTGGTTCCTGCAGCCGAGCCTTGCCAATCGAATCTTCACCACCATCTTTGAGCTTGATTGATTCCTGCAACAGTGTTCATGAGAAGAAACAATCGAACCAAATATTTGTATCCAACAGTGAAACAAGAATGATCATGAAACAATTCAAATTGAATGAAAAGTTACCAAGAAAGACTAAGAGTTTAGTTTCTCCTGTCAATAAACTGAAGGAGTTTTGAGTTTTGGTGGTAATTTGTAGCGAAGAGTGAGATAAGGATAAGGGAAATGGATGGGGTTCAACGCATGCAAACAAAAAACTAAGATAGAGTGGGTTTTGTCATCCAATTAACCCATCCAACGGTTAACAAAAGTCCAGTGCTAGTACCACTTCCATTTCACGCCCCGCCCACATCACACGTATTGGGCTTTTCTTTTCCCACCTCTTTTTTCTCCTTAGACCACCTCTCTCCAACATTTTTTACAAAACCATTTCAACTAGATACCCTTTAAGGACGGCTTCTTTCTGCTCCACCTTGCTTTTCTTTCTGCACTTTCATAATTTGAAAAATATAAAAATGTCTTTTCAAAATTTGTATTTTTATAATAATTTTTTTTATATTTTAGATTACATAATTCAAAATATCAAAAAAATATATATTTTAGATTATTTAATCTAGAATATAATTTTTTATATTTTAAATTTTATAACTTGAAATATGTTTTCCATTTTTTGGATTACACAAAACAATTATATAAGATTTTTATATTCTTGAAAGTATAATTCGGAATAATTTTTTTTAATTTTGAATTACATAGTTTGAAATATATTTTTTTATTTTAAATTGTACAAGAGAAAATAAAAGAAACAATACAAAAGATGAAAAGAAATGAGAGAGTATGGAGGTGCAAAAAGTCGTCCCCGGATGTCACAAAAACCTACGCCGATAAATTTTAAGTGATAACTTCCTTTAATAGGTATTAATAATTTAGTTGAAATAATGGTTACATAGGTTTGAGTAAAATTGTTGTTGTTTCAATTATAAACTATGGAGCAAATTTTTATATATTGATTAAATTTTGAGGGTTGTTGAAATATAGATCAATGACATAAAAATAAAATGCACGAGCTATTCATTTGAAATAAGAAACTTGTTTTAGGGTTTTGAATGAGTTGTCGGTTATATTAATATCACTCAAACAACATACTATTTTCTCGAATGAGATTGAGATTTAAATCAAAGTTTTCAAATTTTAAGTTTCTCGTTTAAGTGTTAATTTATTATTCACATAAATAAAAGATTGAAAGTAGTCTCTGTTTTATTCGAAAATATTCAAATAATAATATTTTGTTAGTGATATTCTTCTGAATTTAAAACACAATTATGTTTCTTTAAATTATCCTTGAAATGTTGTAATTATGGCATGATATTCTTATAATATAAAATTCTGTAATTGTTAGTAATTGATGATTTAACTTTTTTTTTTTTAAATGATTAGAATCGACACATTGTAGAATTGCATCAGAGGTAATTAGGTAATCTAACCTAACCTGGATACACGGTGAATGTTAAGTGAATCTTATCTTTTAAAAGTCAAGTTATAAAAAGGTGTGGTTCAAGGTTAAAGCAATTAAAGTAATTGGTTAGGTTTTCAAGGTCTTAAAAAAATTTAATATATTTTAAGTTTTAAAATTTTAAAGGCTTCAAAAAATTTTATTCCTCATATATTATTATAAAATAAAAAATATTTAATTTTAAAATTATACTAAAAAAATTTTAATTAAATATTTAAATATTTTAAGTGACTTTAAGTTTATAAATATTATTTAATGACTTTAAATTTATATTGGTACTATAAATACTATTTAGTGAATAATATTTTTGAAACTTTCTTATAATAAATTAATAATATTGTAACTGGATTGATATCATCTCTTTATATGTTCTATCATTATTGTTTGACTTCACTTATCTCCTTTTCTTTCCTCTGTCTCTTCTGTTTACAAATTATATTTAAAGACATACCAAAAGGAGGACAGGATCTAAAGATAATATCATAATAGGATACTTGAGACTCTACCGATCAAAATTTAATGTCTTGACAATGAAGTTTTATCTTTTTAAGTTAGACTTATTTTATATACTTATAAGTTATATTCAGTGTGATATATATTATAATTTTTAATTTTATATAAAAAATATGCAAATATAGCAACTAGAAAATTTGAATCAAGTTATTCAAAACTTAAAAAAAAAAAAAAAGAATAGTTAAACTTTTTGTTGAATCACAAAAAGAGACTATGGATAAATTTATAAAAATAAACAAAAAAAATGAATTAAAAAATACAAGTGAGTCTTCTTTGAATGAAGAATATAATAATGTGAAGACAATAATAAAGTAGTCATCAAAGATAATAACTTGAATCTCAAACTCAGGATAATAATTTTGATTCTCATGATAGTAATTCTAATTCACAAACTCAGGATAACAAGAATGAAATTGATACAAGTCAAAATGGTTCTAATATTAAAAATATATATGATACAATTCAATGGGAGGATGTTAATACAAAATGAAGAGACTTGTTAGTAGAAAAAGGTCCTATTAGGATAACTGATATAGATTTTCCAAAAGATAAATACTCAAAGATACTTTTCTGTATCATATTATATCCAAAAATTGTCTAATGGGGAGAAACATGAAAGAAGATGACTCATTTATTCTACAGATTTAGATAGAGTATTCTGTTTTTGTTGTAAATTGTTTAATGTTATTAGTTATACTAGTAAACTAGGTAACAACTAGGTAATGAAAGTAGTAGAGATTGGAGAAATCTTAGTGCTAAGTTAAAGAGCCATAAAAAGTGATGAACACATTATTAATATGAATGTCAACACTAGATTTCGTCCGGATAAAAAATTATTTTGAATAATTTTCAAATTTTAATAATTTAGTAAACTTTGATTCTTGTCTCTAAATCTCTCTTATTTTCAAAAATGATAAAAAATAAATGTATTTATTTTATTTGTAACAAAATAAAAAAATTGTCACCAACACCTTTCTTTCAACACCCCTAGCATTGTTGGCCCAATTCTCTTCTCCTCTTACACCCCCCTCATCACTTTTAACACCACTAGCTTTTTGGCCCAAGTCTTTTCTTCCCTTACACCCCCTCATCACTTTCAACACCACTAGCTTTTTTTGGCCCAAGTCTTTTCTCCTCTTACACCCCCCTAATTACTTTGCACACCTCCAGGATCTTCCAATCCTGATCTTCGTACAGGACAAAATCAGCACACAACGCCAACTCCTGCTCCACTACCATGGAAAAGCAAGCTTGTCCCCTCTACAAGAAAACGATCCCAAAACCTAAAAATGCAGGGAATGTCCCCTAACGAACAGAAAAAGGACTTGGTCTTCCACGATTTTTTAAGGATATATTACCAGCAATATAGAAGTGGAGGGGGAGGTTCGAATTATTACCCTCACTCGAGAATGCAGATAGCACAAGATCAGTAGAGCACAAAAACACAAACACAAAAGAAGGCAGATTCGTAATACGAGAGAAATACATTTGGAGAAGAAAGAAGAGGATTACAAGAAATTGCAAGAACACAGAGTATAGGATTAACAAATTACAAGAAAGGAGCAGGTATGAACTCGATGATCTGATGCTATATGTTATTTTCTGAATCTCCGCGAATGCCATATTCTGTTTGTCTTGCTGCCTTGTTTTATGCATTCATGTAACCCTTCTTCACTCATTCACTAACCCTGTATTCGTCTCCGAACCCAACGCTCAACCCTGTTGCTACCTCTTCTCAAGATGCTCCACGGCAAGCTCCACCGAACCTTCAAAACAGCCCCCACCACGCCTCACTAAGCCCAAAAATACCACTCTGACACCCCCCATTTCTCACCAAATACCTTCACAGAAACCTCATACTCTACCCAATTAATGTTTGATCCAACCACATTACTATCGAAAAACTTCCCAACATTCCACTAGCTCCGTCGTAGCCTCCAAACAGCCGAAACTGTGCCGCCATCGACGCCAACGACGAGTGGATACCCCGTCGTCAACCCCATCCACTTTTCCTCCCCGTCGCCACAACCAAAACCCCTAGAAAAATTCTCCTTCCCTGTTTCCCATCCCTTCGTATTCACCGAAATACTCCACCACCACAACCCGAGCCACTCCCCCGCGAGCCAAACTGCCACCGCCAGCCGCCGAGCGTCACCGTCGCGCCTTCAATCCCATCGCTGCCCCCCTATCCGTCACCTTCCATTACAAAGAATAATAGGCTTGGGTTGATAAGTCTAGGAGGTGCCGAATTGAAATGGTTATTTTAGCCTTGGATTGGAAAGAAAAAGTATGAAAAGTGCAGTAGCCATGGTTTTTTTTTTGAGGGTATAAGAATATAATATAAAAAAAAAAGGGTTTGAAAGCAAAAATGAAAAATCCAAATAAAAAAAATGCAGGAAGTTTGATAATAAAAAGGGAATATGTAATTAAAAAAGAGATAATGTTTATTTTTAATGGAAGGTGGACCCCACAATAATGATTGGTTACTTTATAAGTTTTAGTAATCCATTTATTCTACCTTGGATTTCATGTTCTCCACTGCAACGTCATTGTTAATATTTTAGGCATATGTTCTTAATAATAGTTATTCACGCATGTTTCTCTTTCACTTCCAATTTTTATCACAAAATTTTCTCTTAAAAAAAAACTCCAAAACGATTTTTGTACAATAAAAAGCATTGGAAGTAATTTTAATTTTTAATTTTATTTTTTTATGATTTGTACGTTTTTAAATAAGATTTTGATTAAGTCTCTGAAGGCTATTCATGTCATGTGAGGTTTTATTAAAAATAATTTTTTTGATTAAATTCCAAATAACCATTTGTGTTATGTGAGATTTAATTCGAAAAATTCCAACCCCATTTGAAATATCAAAGGGTCGTACGCATCAAGCGATATCTAAAGTGAGGTTTAATTTCCAAAATATCTAATTTCAAAAAATAAAAATATCAATTTTCAAAACTAGAAGTATATAAAACTTTCAAAAATTAAAAAAATATCAAACACACAAACAAACAATTTTCTACGAAGAACTACGTAACCCTAATTCTCTACCCGATAGAGATACGTAGGAGCGAGGTTAAACCTTGTCGGACCCCCTTCTAAAATAAAAAATATTTTGCTTATCTTTATTTTCATTTTTGTGGAAAATAAACATTTTTAAAGAATTACACTCGTTTTATTTGTTTAAGTTAAACGGTACCGTTTTAGGATCGGCGTTGTGGGGGTGCTAACACCTTCCCCACACGAAACCGGCTCCCAGACCCTCAATCCGGTTTTCGTAGACCCGCCTTATCAATTATTTTCGGGTTTTTCATAGTTTTCCCTAAAAAAAACTATTGGTGGCGACTCCATTGTTTTATTTATTAATATATTTTTTTCGCGGATAGACGTCCCCTTCGTGATCTCGGTTGCGACAATGAATGCATAGATTGATCTCGAAATGAGATTGTCAAAAGATAATAAAAAATGAGGCCTAAAGCGAATAAAAAAAATGAGACATTTTTTAAATTAATAAAATAATTAAAATTATGATATTTTTATCTAAAATTTATTTTTCAAACTTTTTGTGATGTAAAAT
>Ga0099824_1010356_pt1 | contig 11035 bp, 5 predicted proteins | sample SiratrowhiteBW_FD_76837 | JGI IMG/M metagenome (GOLD analysis project Ga0099824, IMG submission 76837) | Root nodule microbial communities of legume samples collected from California, USA - Siratro white BW | ecosystem: Host-associated > Plants > Roots > Nodule | place: USA: California... | reverse complement strand
AAAGTATAATGATAAAAATAAAAAGAAATAAAAATCAATAATAACATAAAAATATATTTATTAGTTTAAGTATTCTTGAAATAATAATAATGATAAAAATTAAATAAAATTTGAACTTATCCATTAAAAAAAAAAAAAAAAAAAAAAAAAAAAAAAAAAATAAAAAAAAAAAAAAAAAAAAAAAAAAAAACAAAAAAAAAAAAAAAAAAAAAAAAAAAAAAAAAAAAAAAGAATGCAAAAGGAGGGAGTTAGTTAACATTATTTGTATCTTTGGAACTTTTTAGGAGTAGATGAGCTACTTTGATCTGGTATTTAAGTTATGAGGCTCTCCTACCTAATGGACTAGTCTTTTGGGTTGAGCTCTCCTCTTATGCTTAAATCCTAACAATTGTTGTTTTCATTAAGTGTTTGGCTACGAAAAGGACTACTCATAAGCTTGATTAAGGTGCCAACCGAATATTCATATTTAAGTGAAGTCCTCTCAAAAAAGAAAAGGACTACCACTGGGTCGACAAATAAAGTGAAAGTCATCTGGACGTCCCTTGAAAGGGGTGACAAATTTAGGAGTCTCACATTAAGTATGATGAGCTACTTGATGTGGTACTTGAGCCACGGGGTTCTCCCACCTGAAAGACTAGTCTTTTGGGTTGGATTCTCCGTATGTGCTCAAGTCGTAGTAGAACTGCATGCAGAAAACTTCTCTTTTATATGGTACACATTCTTACTATATATAATGGAATGTGTAATGCAACTATTTTACAAAAAGTCAATGACTTTAGTTCAGATTGGATCATGAGAATCACCATAAATTTGAATTTTATGCACATTCCATTTGATTTGATATAACGTTCCTTATCTGTTAGCGTTTATTTAGAATTTTGTTTGGTGCTTTTATTGCTTTCCCTCGTGTCATCTTTTAATTTGGGAAATTATTCTGATTGTTGACTTTGATCTTGTTTTGTGAACTTTTATTGGCACAGTTACCACGGTTATACAATGTGTACAAGAATATGGGAATTGTTACCTCCTTTCAGAATATTCTGGATAATGTATTTATTCCTCTATTTGAAGTCACAGTGGATCCAAACTCTCATCCTCAATTGCATTTGTTTTTGATGCAGGTTAGTCATTTATTTTCTTATTTGAGTGTGAGCACACCCTATTTTTGTGTGCTTATACATGTATTTAGTCTTATGATTACCTAATTTTTCAAATGTAACATTTTAACAATAGTATGTATTTCCTGGTGTTGCTGTTATACTGGGCCACTGGTACATGAAGGACGCCTATCTTGTTATATGAGAAATAAAAAATTGAGTTTTAAAGTATACTTATACAGTTCAATAACATGGAAAATTAGGCATGCTATCGAAAGACAAGAAATAAGATGGGAAAAGCTGTCAGTGAAGTAGAATCCAAAGCTTTTGAGCAGTTTTCGTGAGATCTTGGACAGAATAGGAATATACTATATATAAGCTTGTCAAAAATAAGGAAAGAAAATCAAGAGATTTGAACCAGTAAGATGTATTAAAGATGAAAAATGATTTTTTTATCAAAATATAAAAGAAAGATAGTAGACTTCTTATTTTATAAGGTTTCCAAGAATGATGAATGATCAACTTGTAAAATTGAAGGATTAGAAATCCAAGGGGGAAAGCCAAATTTTGGCTTATTATCATAAAATCCCAGTTGGAAATGGAGTGGTAAGACAAGCCTTTAAAATGAATAAGAGTAAGGTTGATGGTCTTGATGGTGTTCCTATTGAATTTCATCATCAATTTCCTTGCAATGCCATTTAAGGGGGTTTGATATCTAAGAAAATTATAAATTTGGAGGAGCACTTTGGTTACTATATATAAGAACTTTGAACATACAAGCATTCTGTTTGCTGCAAAGGGATAGAAGAACTATGGGGTCATGCAATGAAATCACAGGAAAAAGCGATGGTATAGATTAAGAGGAGATTAGGACTGAAAAAAATCAATTTGGATTTATACCAAAAGGCCTGCAATTGATCTTTTATAGGTGATGATAGAAAGATACTAAAATAAAGAAAGTGACTTGCATATGGATTTGATTTAGATGCAAGCAAAATTATTCAAAATTGGGAAAGGCTTATGAAGAAAAGGTGTTTGTCTTATTTATATCTACTGGAGTATAGGTAGATAAGTATACTGTGAAATCATTCCTGGGAGAACTATTGTAGGCTATAATAAGGAATTTCTCATAAGGATAGACTTACATCATCTGGGTTCAGGTTTAAGTCCTTGCTTATTTAATCTTGTCTTGATATGCTTAGTCCTTATACAACCTTATGTTATTTTGACACAAGGGGTTTTAATCCTATATCTCTCTATGTTAATATGGTATTAGAGCTAGGGTTAAATCCTTGCTTTCATGGTTAGCACATTGTGCACCAGTAACTTTTTTTGCCATCGTCGCCTTTTGGATCAATGACATCGACATTCTGCTTGTCTCGGCTAGCTGACCACCATGCCTTAAGAATTGAGGTGATCGGAGTCCTCACGTGCTCTCACACTCCTCCTCCACGTTGCAATGTTGCACTAGTGTTGTGAAAATCACGAGTATACTAGCATACTTGTACGATTCAACGAGTTTGGAGGAGAGAAAGAGGTGATGCAGAAGAAAAATTGTGATCTGTGTAGATCAGATCAGAATGAGTAATTGGGATGCTCACTTAATTGGAGGATTGTTTGGGCATCTCGATCTTTCTTCGTTGGTTTCTACAAAACGAACCCACCGCGACCACGAAATGAACCCACTCGCCTTGTTGCTTGTCTTCGCTTGTCGCTACTCGTCTTCACTAGTCGCCGCTTGTCATTGATCGTAGTCGCTCACTGCTGGTTGCCGCTTGCTGCCAGTCTGTTTGTCACCGTTTTCCTTCCTCTTTGTTTTCTCCTGTTGGCTCGCTATTGTGGTTTATATTTTGTAACTAGTGTGTTTGCTTATTGAGTTTTGTATATATTTTGAAGGAAACAATGGTATCAAGTGACACTGGTAGAAAAAGACGTTTCTAGTTGTGTATGAGTTATTTTTATCATATACATTATTTTAATGGATGCACATGTTTATATGAATATAATTTTTCATATACTAGTAATTCTTACGATTCGAGTTACAATTTTTTATCCCTTCCCGATCCTTTTACGGTCATCGAATTTCACAACATTGTGTTGCACCTCTCTCCTCCGCGCGTGGCATCGCGTTAGACATCCATTATGGCGACGCTCACAATTGACGAGGTCACCTTGTTGTCCTCATTCTGGGTTTTGTCCTTGTCCTGTTGATCGGAGCCTGGTTGATTTTTAGGATTTTTCTCTCGCCTCTGAAGTGGTTTCTCTCTCCACTTCATTTGTGACATCTTTTGTTGCCATTATGCCTAATCCGTCCATCTATACTTATTATGTCAATGTCCATCTATCTATTGACAAATTGGATGAAACTAATTATGATACTTAGGCCTCAGACATTAAACTATGGCTTAAGAGTCAGGATTATGTTCATCATCTTATCCAAAGTATGGCCAATATTGTTGAAAATGAGGATCCTGTTAGTTAAACAATGATGCTCAATTATGTATTGTCCTAACTATCAAGATTAAAATTATGAACAAAGTATGAAGACCTAAAAGCTCTAAGGGGTAATGAATGGAGAAGTTCATTAGGAAATAAAATAGAATGAGGAATTTTGTTATTTAAAACCGAAGATGGCATGGGATTAATGTGATAACATGCACTAAGAACAACATCGTCCAAAAAATGTTAAAGAATCTTACTATGAATTAAAAGAATATGAGTTGTTTCAACAAGGTGTCTATTCTTGTGCTCAATCACTCCATTTTGTTGAGGTGTATAAGTACATGAGGTTTGGTGAAGAATGCACTAGATGTCATAAAATTTTTAAAATAATGCGAAAGATACCCACAAGCATTGTCATTGCATAAGGTCCGAATAGAAATTCCAAATTGATTTTTAATTTCATCATAAAAAGATTGAAATATAGAAAACAACTTAAAACGATTTTTTATTATAAAGAATTAAGTACATTTTTGAATAATTATTAATAAAAGTAACAAAATACTAAAATCTAAATTGAACTTAACACGACTTGGTCTTCAAATTTCAGAGTGAACTAAGGCAAAAGGAGACGGAACACGTTATGAGACGCTACTAGGAAAAGGGCTACGACTATGTTTTCCTAAAAGATACAACTCATGAGACAAACTTGGAACGAGCTATTGCATCTTGGCAAGACTAGAATGACCCATCAGAGCATGAAGGAGAGACAGAATCCATTACCGTGCCAATATGTGCAAACATTCGTAAATGATAAAGACTATGATACTTGCATCCGATGTCAATCGTCTATAAATGTATACGTTTTACTCGTAATCCCTTCCCACATTATACTACTTTAAGTTACCACAAACTATCTTAACCTTTTTAATACCTGTCTTTCGTCTATTTCTTTTGTGTCTATTCCAAAATATGTAGTTGATGCCTTATCCCATCCTAGTTGGCGTTAGGCCATGCTTAATGAAATAAGTGCTCTTTAGAATACTGAAACTTGGGAAGTCATTCCTTTACCTTCTAGGAAATTTGTTGTTGGTTATAGATGGATTTTTGGTATCAAAAGTTGGTCATGATGGTATTATTGATCATCTCAAAGCTCGTCTTGTAGTTAAAAGTTGTATACAATTTTTTCACTTGGACTATGGTGATACCTTTTCTCCAGTGAAAAGTATGACTTTCGTTCGCTTATTCATAGCCATGACTACTTTTCAAAGATGACCTCTTTATTAACTGGATGTCAAAATTATTTTTCTTAAGGGAGATTTGGAAGAAGAAATTTATATGGAGCAACCTCTAGGTTTTGTTGCTCAAAGGGAGTCTTCTGGATTGGCACGTCATCTTCTCAAATCTTTATATGGCCTCAAGCAGTCTCTTAGGGCCTGGTTTGGAAAGTTTAATAATGTTGTTTAGCAATTTGGTATGACTCGTAGTGAGGCAGATCATTCAGTTTTTTACTGTCACTTGAGTATTGGGTGTATCTATCTAATAGTATATGTTGATGACATTGTTCTTACAAACAGTGATCATTATGACATCTTTCTCTCAAAAGAAGTATGCGTTGGATATTTTGGAAGAAACTGGGTTAATGAATTCAAAATCTGTTAACATACCCATGGATCCTAATGCCAAACTCCTACTTAATCAGGGGGAGTCTCTCTCAAATTCGGAAGTAGAGAAGATTAGTTGGAAATTTAAACTATCTTACTGTTGCTAGTCTTGATATTTTATTTGTTAATGTGGTGAGTCAATTTCTTAATTTTTCATGTGTAGACTATTAGAATGCAGTCATTTTTATATTGAAGTATATTAAAGGTTTTCTTGGAAAAGGCTTGGTACATGGTCACAATAACTATACTAAAGTTGTATGTTATTCATACGTTAATTTGACTGAACAGGATTCCACTTCAGCATATTGTGTTTCTATTGGTGATTAATTTGATCTCTTGAAAGAGCAAAATATTGTAGCGAGATTTAGTGCAGAAGCAGAATGTAGAGCTATGGTTTTGGCTAACTGTGAACTTATTTGACTTAAACAGTTACTTAAAAAATTGTAATTTGGAGAAGTCACTCATATGTGATAATCAGGTTGTTTTTTTTATTAGCTCAAATCCGTCTTTCATAACATGACCAAATATATTGAATCGTTGGTTTTTAACTAAGCCCAATAACATGTAATCCATCTCATCTAGTGGATAAGGTTATTATTCTGTTTTCAGATGTTTTTCATATGTTGTAGGATTTTATCTGTCTCTCGTCTATATAAATTCCAGTCCTAACATTTATTTTGCAATTCTGCTCTTTGTTCATGTTGCCAATTCTTATTATTTACTTTAACTTTTAATTGAATCAGCACATATCTATCAAATCAAACTAATTTTCTGTTTTTGTTGCAAGCAATTTTTAAAAAACTCAATGCACTTTATAGTAATAACTGTATTTTGATTTTTTTATCGTAGTTCATAAATGTAAGATTTTTGTGCTATTAGAGAATAAGTTGAGGACTGAGATGTATTCACCATTAAATTTGTTTCTCATGATGAGTCAATTTTTATTTTTGTTTAAAACTGATAGATGAAGGATATTGATCAAATATAGCAACTTCATTTATTCTGGAGTTTCTTTTCTAAGCAGCTTCTTCTGCATACAGGTGGTTGGATTTGATCTTGTAGATGATGAAAGTAAACCAGAAAGGCGTCCAACTAAGCACATGCCTACTCCAGCTGAGTGGACAAATGAATTCAATCCGGCATATTCTTATTACCTTTATTACAGCTATGCAAATTTATACACGCTCAACAAGGTTAATACTATTTCTTTCTTTGTAGAGCTTAAGAGTTTAACAACTAACCACTGCCTTTTTTAATTCCCGTTAGGAGGCAGAGGTTTTTTGGGCAGGTCTATACTGGAAGAAATAGGCTTTGACCAGTGTACGGGTCATAATATGGCTCAGTTGTAAATAAATTTGATACAAAATAGGCTTTGAAGGAAAGTAGTTAGTAAGGGGGAAGACTTTCAGCGGGAAAACCAGTTGTAGAGGCAAATAAAAGAGTGTAACTGTGAGGAGATTAGTTAGTTCTAATGATTTTGTGAGGGCTCTACAACTCCCTCATCACGAAGTGTTCCTTTGTGTATTTTGTTCCCTAATTTCTAGGGTTTCTAGTACCTTGCTGGGGATCCCTATCAATTATATACCATACATTTTTCTCATTTGGTGCCTAACAAATCGTACCTTTGCTAATCAGGGCAAATTTTTTTCCATGGTCAAGTCCCTTCTGGAGAGAAACTTGACATTCTATTGTTGGTTGTTTCTTTTAGTTTATGGTTGACTTGGTTTTGTTTCTTTTTTTGGTGGGATGTGGTGAAGCTGAGGTCTTCAAGTTCAAGCAACTTGAAACAGGACGAATAGCTTTATAAAATAATTCCTGGTTATCAACAATATTAACATCTCACCGTCTGTTTCAGCTGCGAGAATCTAAGGGAATGACCACAATAAAGTTGCGTCCTCACTGTGGAGAGGTTGTTTTCTATTTACTAGAAGCATAGTGTAATTCTTCATGTTCAATATGATTGTTATTACCCAATCTACTCATGCAGGCAGGTGACAGTGATCATTTGGCTGCCGCCTTCCTTCTATGCCATAACATATCTCATGGGATTAATCTACGTAAAACTCCAGTTTTGCAGTACTTGTATTATCTTGCACAGGTTAGCCCTTAGGAATATCATTTGGTCAACCTAGTTATTCTACAAAAGTTCAAACTCCATATTTCATTGCCATTACTTTTATTACTTTCTCTTTGTCATGATAATTTGTGACAATATATTAATACCATTGTGTTATCGCTTTAGATTGGATTGGCTATGTCACCACTTAGCAATAATTCCCTTTTCTTGGACTATCACCGCAATCCATTGCCAATGTTTTTCCAGCGAGGTTTAAATGTCTCTCTCTCCTCTGATGATCCTTTGCAAATTCATTTGACAAAAGAGGCACTGCTAGAAGAATATAGTGTTGCAGCAAAGGTCTAGTTTCTGCTAAACTTCTAGCCTCCCTAGATATAAGTTGGTTAAATATTCTGTTTTATGTTTACTGGGGAATTATTTTACTTAAACACGTACATTGCAGGTATGGAAGCTCTCTTCCTGTGATCTGTGTGAGATAGCTAGAAATTCTGTCTACCAATCTGGATTTTCACACCAGGCAAAGGTAAATTAGAAGACAATGTAGGAATATTTTGTTTTTTCTCATCTGTACTGAGGCGCTGTAAAGGTATTCACATCTTACACTTATTATGTACAGTTAATTGTAGGTGTTAGGTTTGATCTTTGGATATATCTTCTTTAAGTTCTTGTTGACTCAGTTCTGTTCTTATCTATGAATGTGTTTTCTGTTTATATTAATTTTATGATGTTTTTTCCCTCCTTTGCAGTCACACTGGCTTGGGGAAAAATATTTGTTGAGAGGTCCTGAAGGAAATGATATTCATAAGACAAATGTTCCCAGTTTGAGGATTTCTTTCCGATACGAGGTGAAAAAAACTAAGACAAACAAACCATATATACTCAGTTTGATTTGTTTCAGTCTTTCTTGCTCAATTTTTGTTGATTATGCAGACCTGGAAAGAGGAAATGCAATACATATATGCTGGTAAAGCCATCTTTCCTGATGATGTATACCCATGAAGCAGTTACAGTGGATTTTACCATTCACCACGGCGGAACGCATACTTCGGTATTGTGATCAATGTTATTTTGAGCAGTAGCAGTTTCGGCAGTGAGAAGTTATTGTAACCTTGAAGCTCAACCATAGCATATCTTAACATAATTGCGAACTATCTAATGATATGCTATGTTAAACCCCCCTAGTTACTATTTGCCTCATATAACAAATAATGTGGTCCAGCGCAATTTTACATGGTAGAGACATTTATGCCGGTTATGAACAGAAGTAACAAGTTCAGCTCCTGTGCTTTTGAATGGTAGGAAAAGGTAAAATAATCCCGGAGAAAGTAAAAAGGTGGGTCTGCAATGCACTGTACAGTAACGCATGGTGATCGCCGGACAGATTTTATATTTCTTTGACTAGATTAGTAGTTATTACAGTAGAACTCGTTCTTTATTAATATGAATGAAAGGTCCTCTTGAATCTCCTTTCACGTCTCTATTCGATGCTAAATGAAGCCACTGCACTAGTGTCCTTTACTGTTATTTTCATGAGAGAAACCAACAGTTTGCGTGAAAAAGATGTAGCCGACAGACACTTTAATAAACCTTTAAAAGTGGCGACTATAATACAAGTGATCAACGATGCAGAACGAATTTAATTTCCCATTGTTAGTGTTTAATCTTCCTTGAACCAACTATAATAAAATATTTTTATAGATATAAACTGCATCGAAAGCAGCATGGAATATCTAATTCGCATCTATACAATTTATTTTCAAAAATATAATAATCCTATATAGGAATTAAACGATTAAAGGCTATTAAGACAGAAAAGGAAATAGTGTGAAAGACTATTAGTTTTGACAAAGATATGATTTTAAAATGTTTAAAAAACAATTAAAATCAATTTTTGAAAACATAACCAAGACCATGATACAAATCTCCAATCTGGAGTAGGAAGAGCTTAATCACCTGAGAACCAAATCATGCATCTTATCATCTAAACACATGTTGGATTGTCTAGTTTGTTGAGTTTATATGTTATGAAAAATAATTTGATAGTATATTTTATCATTAAGAGTGTGTTTGGATTAGGGAATAAATTTGAGATAGTGGATAATTTTATATGAAAGTGTGTGAAAAGTTGAATTGTTTGGATTAAGAAAAGAATGATAAGATTTGAAAAGAAAGTTTGTAAGTGATGTGATAGATATAATAAATAATTTAATATTTTTTTTATATATATAATTATAAAATTAAATTTTTATTTTTATAATTAAAAGTAAAATGTAATTAATTTATTTAATATAATTAATAATATTTTTTAAAAATTATATATATAATAAAACTACGTAATTATTTTTAAAATAAATTTAATTTAATATAAAATATATTAATTTATTGATTGAGATTGATTAATTTTTCAAAATATAAAATTAAATTTTTAAAATAATTTTAAAATTAAATTTAAATATTATTATTGTTTAATAACAATAAAAAATTATTAATATATAATTTATTTTCATTTTAAATATTTATATTTATATTATGATTAATTACTTTTATACTATTTTTCTATAATATTTTTTATTAAAATACTTTATATATAATTTAATTATTTATTATTATATTATATAATAGATTTATTAATTAATATATATATATATATATATATATATATATATATATTATAATAATTAATTATAAAAATTTATTTTGTAATTTTATAATTTTTGTTATTATACTTTATTTTTAGTTTAAATATATTATTAGTATTTTTTTGTAATTATTTTAATTTTATTTGTTATTTTGTAAATTGAAAAGGTAAATTTCTTTTTTATGAAATTTATTTTTTTTGTTTTTTTGCCTCTTAAAAGTTTTCGTCCCCCGGAAATAAACAGATTTTGAAAAAAAAAAAGTATATTTAGATTATATGTCTAGTCTATACGAAAGCTATTATCTATAACTTTTTCTATAATATAGACCTTCTAATATGAGATTACATTATAAAATCGTCTAACATGATATTGTGGAACTAGACTTTTAAACTGATGAATCATCTATTGTGTTAATTTCATTATCATACTAATCTTTATGAATTCATATAGTCAGAAGAAAATCGTAGAATATGTAGTATATTCTCAGTAACATTTAGATAAAGAACGAAAATGATTTTAAGCTTATTTACAATTATTATTTTTTAATTAAACTTTATTTTATTTTTGTTTCATCTAAATCATTTTCTTCAATCAACTATGAAAGATAAATTAATTTTTAATTTATTTATTTATAACTTCTATCAATCAATAACTAAACAATTAAAAAATATTTATATTGTTTTGAAAATTATTAAATGACTTTGCTAATTTAGCTCTATGTAGAATATAGAACTAATGATAGATGAAGACTTTGGTAGTCAAAATTATTAGAAACGATTTAATCAAATGCAATATCTTCACTTTACGAAAACATGGATCAATATACTATTAAAACTTTTACAATTAGACCAAGCGAAAATTCACAATTAAATTACAACTAACATTTAAAATAGAACCATAAGTAATGAATGTAATTTTCTCTACATTCTCTATAAAAAGAAGGCTTGGGTAACACAATTTGCACCAAGAACAAAACCGTAAAAACAAATCATAAAATTTGTAGAAATCAAGAAAGAAGAAATCTTATCAATCTATAGGTAAGGGATATATATATATATATATATATATATATATATATATATATATATATATATATATTTTTATTATTAATTTTTTTTT
>Ga0099824_1010355_pt1 | contig 11035 bp, 6 predicted proteins | sample SiratrowhiteBW_FD_76837 | JGI IMG/M metagenome (GOLD analysis project Ga0099824, IMG submission 76837) | Root nodule microbial communities of legume samples collected from California, USA - Siratro white BW | ecosystem: Host-associated > Plants > Roots > Nodule | place: USA: California... | reverse complement strand
ATATATATTATAATATATATATATATATATATATATATATATATATATATATATATATATATATATATATATATATATTATTAATTAGATGTTTTGAAATTGTTATATTATGTAAATATTACTAACAATAACTTTATATGTTTGTAAGTCTTTACTATTTATTAGGATGTTTTATAAATATTGATTACAAATATTTTTTTTATTAAACGATTATAATAAAGTTAATATATATTACTTGCTTACATATGTAATTATTTATAGTATTTTAAATAACAATGAAAGATTATAAAAGAAAAATAACTTTTTCAAATGAAAGCAAAATAACATTTGCATATTTTTGAAATGAACAGATACATTTATTTCCATAGACATTGTAACAGAATAAATATTTTTTTAAATATAATGTATAAATAAAAAAATGTATTTAGAACTAAATTCTAAAATATAAAATATTATTTTAATGATCTTAATATTAAAAATACAATATACATATAACAAAATTAAGTTGCTAAAGGGAGTAAAGTAATAGTGAGCTTAAGGGACAAGTTTGGAGAAGCTATAAATTGTGTCTCGAATTATCGAGATTTACAACATTTCTAATTATATTGGAAATGAGTTTGAAAATAATAATTATGAACCAAAACATAGTGATTACAATGCTAATAAGATGAATATAAAGATAATGACACTAATATTTCACTAGAGTTTTTAAAGATGATACTATATTTCATAATTATTTTACATATATAATTTTTGTACAATTTTATTTTTATTATAATAGTGTAATAATCGTTTCTGTACGGTGATAACAATGCGCTTTCATAACTATTTTTAAGTAATTGAATAAATAATTATTTTTTAATCATGTGACAAATAATATCGACATACATTTTTCCACTGGTGAATTAGGATTTCACTAGTGTTTTTTTAAACAATTCTTCCAAGAGGTTCTGAACAAGTTACGTAAAGATACACACACGAAAAAAAAAAAAATCCCAATCCACCCGCACAAAAAATACATCAATTTATAATTTTAAATTTTACCTAAATCTTTAAAGTATTTGAGCCATATAACAAAATGCTTAGTTATTTATTTTAATCACTTGATGTTTCAAATTATTGCCTTTTTAAACCTTTCTTCTATAAATACTTTTGCTAATGATTCTAGAACATATACGAGTAATATATAGTTTTATTATAATAACAATTACGATCATTCAATCCATTTCTTTTTAAAATTATCTATACATGAGTGCAAATGTGAAATCTAGTAATAATTTATTAAAGGAAAATACACCCACCAATTAAATGTTTTTGGCCAATAACATAGAAAACCATATTGAAAACATATAAAATAACTAGGTTTTACATCTTACAATAATTTGTAACACTAATCAATGATGTAACTTAGTTTCTCTAAATGTTGGTTTCTCACCAAACAATTTTACCTAACATTTGATATCGATATTCCGACTTGTATAAGACGTAGTTCAGCCATGTGGAGGGTTAAAAAAGTGTACCTAAGTGAAAGCTACCTTATCCAATTTTTTGAATCTTAAAATAGTGGAGTCGTACCTAAAGATGATATAGCTACAAAATAATTCTATTACTTTCTATTTTAATTATACATGTTTTACTTGCTTATTGAATGCTTTTATATTTCTAAAATATTAAATATATTTATTTTTATTTAATTTTTCTTTATAAATTATTAAAAGTAAAAAAAAATTAATATGTTTATTTGTCATATGCTAGTATAAAATAGACTACATTATTCATCAATAAAATTATTATTTATAAAAATTTTATAATGATTATTATTAAAATGAATAAACTTATTATACATGGTATTCTGAAATTGCTATAGGTAACAATTTAATTAAATTAAAATGATTATAAGAAAAAAATATGTTGTCTTATATTATTTTATACAAAATCATCTCTATGCTATTCAAAATTGTTTTGTACACAAAGTATTTTATAATACATAAAAGTTATTCCAAGAGCAAGTTTAAGAGATTATTTCTCATCTTTTTTTTCACTTATTTTTTCTCTTAATGTAGCAGAAAAAGGTACATTATTTTTTAAAATCGTCATATTAAGAGAAAATGAAAGATAGTTTTTTATTAGTTAGTGAAAGATAGGTTTATATATTATATCCAATAACAAATTGTCATACATATCAAAGGTCAAATATCTAAGATAGTTTTTTTATTAGTTATTGATAGTAAAGAGTTATACATTAACAATGTATGTTTGTAATTACTGTAATTATAGTATTTGACTCTTGGTAAAATCCTTTATGTAAGCTGAGAGACCATTTCTTGATCTAAAACTTATCACACTTCAAGCTTTTCTATGTATTCTGCAAGCACTGTATTCAGTTTTCTATAGAAAAAAAACCAGTTTGTGTTTGCATCCATAGGATATGCTTATTAAACTCTAATAAAAACTAATTTTAATATCTTTAAGATTGAAAATAGACAACTTCAAGCCTAAAGCTATTTAAAAACACACGCATGAATTTTTATACACAAGAGGTTAAATTATTGAACTAGATATTTTCAGTTTATCTTAATTTTTTTTAAAGAAGATTAATTAGATAATGAACAACGGCGTGCTTAAATAAGTAATTTAATAAAACTCATATTCAATCGACTGTTATAAAAGGAAAATCTCTCTAAAATTATAAATATTTTTATTTACCCAAAAAAAGCATATTCAATGAAATCTTTTGCTCCGACTCATTCTTCTAAACAATCCTAGTTAAAGCATAAACAAGTTGTCTATAACTTATCCAAATACATAGTTGTATATTTCTCATGGAATTGGACGTCAAACAGATAAAAAAGAAATGAGTAAGGTTATATATGTTCTCTGATGACACGTTTATAATAAGTTTATTAATACTTTATAAAAGGAAAAACAACTTATAAGTGTGTCTTTATCAAAGGAACAATTGAAAGTAAATATAGAAACAGGAAATGTGGCTTTCCATCTTGGTCTTATTAGGAGTAAGAGAGATAGACATTGGAGGAAAGATTGAAAAAGAGGAAGGCACTTATGATCATATGAAGATGCTTTTAGAAGAGGGAATCTATGGGGAAGTCCAATAAAATGAAGGAAAAAGGAGGGATATGTAAAAAGGTTAGGTATTCGAAGAAATGGTGAAGTGATGGGCACTATCACTTGTGTAAGAGTCGGTGCTATATATTCTGTCCCACAAGAACCATCAAAGAGCACCATGACCCTGTGGAACCCTATATATGCAAAAGCTTTGAAATACACCACATGGTCCTCTAATTTTCTTTTCTTTTTATCATTATTTCACTACATATTTTTCATTCAAAAGTTTTCAAAACCTAAGTATGATGTGCTATGAACCTATTTCAAAAAGGAAGGAACCTTGCATCTCCTTATGTCCTCCCATTATGCCATGATTTTTGTCATTTTTTGGCTACTCATTGAAGATAGACGTTTAGCCCTTGAATTTTTCTCCTTGTCTCGTATAGACCCTGTTAAAGTTTTCACACAGAATGCTCTTCTACGTATCGTAATTAATGGTTATTGATTTGTAGAGAGATGGTAAAGTTTATCTAAAACGCGTTGCCGTGTGTTCATCTTTTTGACAAAATTGGACGCTTGTATTATTCATTGGACCCGTTTCTTTGATTATTAGATATAATTAATACAAGAAGTATATCTAAGTAATTATTTCAAAGTGTTAAATCACGGGGCCAAAATAGTTTCACAATTTTCTTGTACGTGGTCCTAGTTTTGTACCATCAACATTTAAGAGTTTGTCCACGAGAGTGTAATGGCCAAAGATAAAGGGAATGGAATGGGCAATGGTGACGGGATGTATGGGACTGTCCTTCATCTTCTCAACTTCCACTCAATTAATATTGTTTCGTGACCAAAGGAGATACTGTAGATATTTTCTGTTCAAATGAATTGGCATGGCTGATTCTATTTGTAAGTATAAACAGTTTCAACCACTTTATAATTACTTAACAGCCAACTACTTTTGAAGTTTGAAAAAAAATTTGGGTTCAAATTTTCGAAGATTATTTTTGTAGTGTAGCATTACTCTTTATAATCATGTAAAACAATAACTTTTTATCTGTATTACGTATTAATTAATATGGATACCGTGACTAAAAACAAATACTAACCAGATTATAATTCGAAACTTCTCATAAAATCATTACTTTTTAAAATAATGTGTTTTCTCTTCTCTAAAAACATATTAATTAATTTATTTTTTAAAAAGTGTTATTTTACATGGTTTGTTATCTAAAAGATGAACTTTCTTTATTGATTAGGTCTATTGATTGAGAGAAACCTATTCAGTTAAAATATCTACAAAGATTGAAGATCTTATTCCTTGATTAAGATATTACAAGTATATCATATTTGATTGGGTATTCGTCCCTTCTTTTTAGACCTAAGGTAATCTTTGAAGAGCTCAACTATATGGTGTAATGAAGTACAAAAAAGATGATAAAACAATACAAAAAAACAACAAAATAGTTGTAAAAAAGATGCGTGGGTTAATGGGCCCACGCAAGAAGCGTGGGCCAAACCCACTCTAAAATGTCACAGTCCACGTAACGTGGATAAGAAAATTAAAAAATAAAAAATAAAATAAAGCAAGAATGTAACCCATGCACTAAAATATTATTTGCAATTAATTAATTGCAAGCAGCGTGGGCCATACCCACACAAAATGCAAAAGAAAAATAAATAAAACCAAGCGGGAGCCAGACCCACGCACCAAAATATTATTTGCAATTAATTAATTGCAAGCAACGTGGGCTAGATCTATGCAAAACACAAATGAAAATTCCAAAAAGAAAATAAAACCAAGCAAGGGCCATACCCACACACCAAAATATTATTTGCAATTAATTAATTGCAAGCAACGTGGGCTAGACCCACGCAAAATGCAAAAGAAAATTCCAAAAATAAAGTAAAACCAAGCGGGGGCCAGACCCACACACCAATTTATTACTAAATTCAGGCATCACATTCATTATTTTATTCATTCTCTGACACCCTCAGTCTCTTAAATCTTCAATTGCAAGCAAGGGAAGTGGCTAAAGTACTCCTATGGCGAAATCTTATGCCAAGCTTACCTGGACAGGGTCTCGAAACCTTGGATGGTTACTACCTTCTTCTTTTCTCACTTCCCTAATAGTTATGGTGAACGGGATATGCTGAAAATTTTTCAGCGGTGGGGAAGAGTGGAAGAAGTGTTCATTTCTAAGAAGTTGAATAGATGGGGGAATCGGTTTGGTTTCGTTAGATTCTGCGATGTTAAAAAGCTGGAGTCCGAGCTGGATTCTATTCAGATCGGTAATATGAAATTGTTCGCTAATCTGTCGAGATAGGAACCATAGTAAGGTGCAGACGTAGAACCAAAGTAAGGTGCAGACGGGTGACGATTACAAAAGCGTTGTTGTAAAGGCAGCCAAGCATGACTAGAAAGGCAAAATTATTTCGACTGAACCTCTTAACCTACCTTGGCTTCAACATAGTTGGGTTGGAACCTTGGCTGAGTATATAACTATGTCGGTTTTACGCGAGGAAATGCTTCAGGAGGGCCTGGGCTTTATTAGAGTGAGGTATTTAGGCGATAATTAGGTGTTGTTGTCTGGTCAAGATGGGGCTAAGCTTGCAGAAGTGTTAAAAGAGAATAAGAAGAGGTTGTATAAGATCTTTCAAATGCTCAAACCTTGGGAAGATGGCATAGCCATCGACAACAAAATTGTCTAGACGAGATGTAGAGGTCTGCCGCTCTCTTTGTGGATGACTGATTGTTTTCGTCAGGTAACGTTGGCACGTTAGTGGACATAGATGAGGCAACTTTGAAATAGGAAGAAGTGGAATACGCCCGTCTGAAGGTGCGTTCGGCAGTGGCGTTCAAAGTTCAAATTTATCAAGAAATGTGGATCAATGATTCATTGTGTCAAATCTCGGTCGAGGAAGAAAGTTCATATGAAGAAAATTATAGTTGCATGCCTTGGTACAAAGGAGGTTGTAGCGTCTGACTCTAGTTCATCCTTGGAAACCAAGGTAGAAGAAAGCTTGCAATCTGGAGAATGTCGATGGGTGTCGCACGTGGGAGCACGTCAAGGGGATGCGTTGTTGGGTGACGACTGTTGCACCAGTGGGCTGCTGTTATGATTTGATGAAGCCAACCAAGTGAAGAAGTTCAAGACCTTGTGAGCATATGTGGAATGTATGAAGATTTCATAAAGATTGCAGATTTGGTCTAGAACCTAGGAGTATGTGTCGTGGGGTAAGTTTGAGTTCAAATCGGTGATGCATGGAGTCTTAATCAAGGATGAGCTCCATAAGTATTTTCTGAATTAACAAAAGTTTTGAGAAATCATTAAAATCAAAACTTGCATTTTAAACAATTGTTTTAACTAACTAGAGAAAAACAGTCGACTATTTGAAAAATCAATCGACTGAATTTTAAATGACAGTTGTCTATGAATAGCTAGCGCGATTTTTAAAAACAGATAAGACACCAGATTAGAAATCATTCTGAACATTTTTTTTCTGAGCAACAACATTTTTGACTTTTCAAAGAGAGCAAAAGCGCCTTTTTGTCTAGTGATCAAGATCAATCAACGTTTTCATCAAGAACTGTTTTCTCGAACTGCTATTGGAGCTTTCATTTGATTGAGACAGTTTCTTCACTAATTTGATCATCAGACTAAGCCTTCTATACCCTTTCTTTATTACTTTTTAATCTGTTGTATAGAAGTGCTTGTATTGTTGTGACTGTGATAATTCTTTCACTGTATTGAAGGTTATTCTGTTGTGAGTTACCTGGGTTGGTAATTCTATTCTGTATAGTGGGTTCTGTACAGGTTGTAACTTGCTGAGGGGATCAACAAGGGGAGTTCTGGAATATACAGTGGAGTCTGTATAGTTCTGAGTTCTGCTGTAGGTTCAGCAGATTGTTTGTTGCGGGGAGTAGTGTTTACTTGCAGGGAGCAAGTTGTTGTTTTTCTGTAAACTGATCTAGTTTGATCTTTTTATAGTGAAAATCCTTACAATGGTGTAAGAGACTGGACGTAGCCCTTGTGGAAGGGTGAACTAGGATAAATTTGTCATGTCTTCAATCTCTCTTGCTCTCTCTTTACTGTTTATGTTAAATCTTGTTGTGTTTCTTGAATTTTCAGAATCAACTGAATCTTGCTAATTGAATAACTTCATCAACTTTTTGAAACCTTTTTAATAACTTCTGAAAACATATAATCAGATTAAACATAGTCTACTCTTAACAAGTTTGTATCTGTTCATAACCAGTATATCAGTTTTCTGTAAATCTGCAGTTTCGTAATTTACTGGGTTTACTGTTTATTAGTTTGTTTTTCCAGAAAACTCAATCTTTCACTGTTATTGATTAAAGACTGTTTTCATACACTTAACATAGTTTGTATTGTTTAAGAAAAAGTTCTTTAATTAGTGAATCATTATAAACTTGAAGTTGATCTAATTCTTTGATTTCTTGATTCAATTTTTCAAGAACTGTTTTTACATTATACTGTGTATTTAAGAACTATTTTCTGGTTACAGTTTATTGTATCTGGTTGATTGATATTGTGTTGAAACTGTTTGTTGTACCTTTGTTGTTTGCTGAACATATATTCTTAAATAGTTTTCTATAAAAATTATTCATTCTCCAAACAGTTTGCAAAAATTTTCAAATGTTCAATTCACCCCCTGTCTTGAACTTAGCCAAAACGTATTTTACAATTGGCATCAGAGCTAGGACTTGAATCCTAGTCAAGTTTTTCGATCCAAGGCCGAGAACAAGTTACCTTTTGTCGAGGGAGCCTCTATACACAGGCCTCCCATGTTTTATGGGGTTAATTACCAATTTTGAAGGTGAGAATGAAGATTTTTATTGAATCTATTGACCGAGGTATATGGAATGCAATAGTGAATGGACCTTACATTCCAGTTTCTGTTGTGAATGGAATATCTGTTGAAAATAAACGTGTTTAATATAATTGTGTAACCAAGAACATAATAACTTCATCTTTGAATCTGGATGAATTTTTCAGAGTCTCACAGTGCAGTTCTGCAAAGGAGATGTGGGATATACTTGAGATTACTCATGAAGGCACTAGTGACGTCAAACGGGCTAGAAAGCATGCGCTGATTCAAGAATATGAATTATTCAGAATGCAGCAAGGTGAATCAATTGCTGATGTGCAAAAGGGATTCACTCACATAGTGTATCACTTGATTGGGCTAGGATAGCAGTTTGACAAAGAGAAGCTGAATATCAAGATCCTCAAATGCTTGGACAGAAGTTGGCAGCCCAAGGTTACTGTAATTTCAGAGAGTAGAGATTTGACAACTCTCACGACAACGACACTCTTCAGAAAGTTGAGAGAACATGAACTGGAAATGACGAGGTTGAAAGAGATGGAATCTGCTGAGAAGAAAATTAGAAGCTTCGCACTCAAATCAAAGGCTGCTGAAATTGAAACCAGTGAGGATAGCTCAGAAGAAGATAGTGATACTGAGAACCTCAGTCTGCTGAAAAAGAAATTCCAGAAATTCATCAAGCTGAAGAGCAGGGCAAAGAATCAGCAATCTAAAAGGTATACTAGAAAACCTAATTCAAGTTCAAATAAGCTAACCTGTTATGGCTGTGGCAAACAGGGACATATGAAAGCAGACTGTCCAAATCTGGCTAACAAAGAGAAGAACATTGAAAAGAAAAATTACAAAGCTGGAAAGGGAAGAAAGGCATACATTGCATGGGAAGACAATGAATCTTCATCCAGCAGCTCTTCATAGGAATACATTGAAGCAAATCTGTGTCTCATGGCAGGAAAGAATTCTGAGGAACAATCAGCATCCGATAAACTGATGTGGTATCTGGACAGTGGATGCTCAAAGCACATGACAGGAGAGACTTCACAATTGATTAACTTGAAATGGAAACCATCAGGATTTTTCACCTATGGAGACAACAATCGAGGAAGGATTCTTGGTGTTGGTGATATAGGAAGCGAGAATAAAGTGATCATAAAGGATGTGTTACTAGTAGAAGGTCTGAAACATAGTTTGCTGAGTATCAGTCAACTGTGTGATTGTGGATACAAGATCACATTTGAACTAGAGCAATGCACTGTAGCAGACTCAGAATCTACTGAAACAGTTCTTGTAGGTAAAAGAGTAAGTAATGTTTATATGCTTAATGTCTCAAGCATCATTCCTAGTATGAACTGTTTGCTATCTCGAGATAACGAATCTTGGTTGTGGCATAGGAGACTTGCTCACATTCACATGCATCATCTAAATAAGATTGCATCTAAGAATCTTGTAATTGGTCTTCCTAAGCTTAAGTTTGAGAGGAATAAACTGTGTGAAGCATGCCAAAAAGGTAAGCAAACTAAAAGCTCTTTAAAACCGATTAATGTTGTTTCAACAACTAGACCACTTGAGCTTCTTCACATAGATTTATTTGGTCCCTCAAGAACCAAAAGCCTAGGTGGTAATTACTATGGTCTAGTAATTGTAGATGATTATTCACGTTTTACCTGGACCTTATTCATTTCTTCGAAAGATGAGACTTACCATGTGTTTAAGAAGTTTGCCAAAGTTGTACAGAATGAGAAAAACAACAGCATAGTGTCTATCAAATCAGATCATGACAGAGAATTCCAGAATGAGAAGCTTAACAGATTCTGCAGTAAGCTGGGAATCAAGCACAATTTCTCAACACTAAAAACTCCACAGCATAATGGAGTTGTAGAAAGGAAAAACAGAGGAACTGGCCAGAGTGATGTTGAATGAGACTGGACTACCTAAATACTTCTGGGCAGATGTTGTCAACACAACGTGCTATGTACTAAATAGAGTGCTGATCAGATCAATATTGAAGAAAACTCCATATGAACTGTTCAAAGGAAGAAAACCGAATCTGTCTCACCTAAAGGTCTTTGGCTGTAAGTGTTTCATACTTAATAATGGTAAGGACAACCTGGGTAAGTTTGATTACAAGTTAGATGAAGGTATTTTTCTGGGTTACTCACAACATGGTCATGCTTATCGTGTCTATAATAAGAGGACTATGCTGGTAGAAGAATCTGTACATGTGAATTTTGATGAAACTAATCAAGATATGCAGGAAAGATATAAGACATGTGTAGATGATGAAATTCCAATTATTCAACAAGCTGGTACTGAACTAGAAAATAAGACTGAAGAAACCAGTGTGCTACCAGAAATTTAGTCAACAGAACCAGAAGATCAATCTGCTGAATAAGGAGTTGTTACTGATAGGATCATTTCAAGATTTCATAAGGAGTGGAGAGTCCCTAGGAATTTGTCATTGGATAATGTAATTGGACAGATGCATAAAGGAGTTTCAACCAGGAGTACACTGAATCAATTCTGTGAACATATGACATTTGTTTCACAAACTGAACCAAAGACTGTAGCTTATGCACTAGAAGACAGCAACTAGATAACTGCTATGCACAAAGAACTTAACCAGTTTGTATGGAATGAGGTCTGGACACTTGGTTCGAGAACTAGTGAGATGAATGTCATTGGCACCAAGTGGGTGTTCAAGAACAAGTTAGATGAACAAGGTGTTATTGTGAGAAACAAAGCTAGACTAGTTGCCAAGGTTTACAATTAGGAAGAAGGAATTGATTATGGGGAAACCTATGAACCAGTAGCAAGACTAGAAGCTGTTAGACTGCTTTTAGCATATGCTTGCATGAGTGGATTCAAGCTTCACCAAATGGATGTCAAAAGTGCTTTCCTTAATGGATATATTGATGAAGAAGTTTATGTTTGTCAACCTCCTGGATTTGAAAATCATAAGCATCCAGATTATGTCTTCAAACTTAAGAAAGTTCTATACGGTTTGAAGCAAGCCCCAAGACAGTGGTATGAGAGGTTGAGCAACTTCTTGCTATCTCATGCATATGAGAGAGGCAAAACAGATAAGACATTGTTTATTAAGAAAGCATTCAATGATATTATT
>Ga0099824_1010354_pt1 | contig 11038 bp, 7 predicted proteins | sample SiratrowhiteBW_FD_76837 | JGI IMG/M metagenome (GOLD analysis project Ga0099824, IMG submission 76837) | Root nodule microbial communities of legume samples collected from California, USA - Siratro white BW | ecosystem: Host-associated > Plants > Roots > Nodule | place: USA: California... | reverse complement strand
TGTTAAAGTAACAAACATAGTGCTAAATAATTAAAAAATTATTTGTTAATTATTATTATATAATAATTTTTTTTATTAATTGTTAAACCTAACAATCATAATATCAAATAATTAAAAAATGATAGCAGAGATAGAAATGATTTTAATTAATGTCATTAATTGAAATCGCCAGCATGTCACTTCTATTTTGACCAGTTTGAAATTATGCCTATCTAGCTGGCAAAATTTGTCCATTTTGGTAAATAAATTTTTTTCTACCCATTTTGGAAATTAAAATTGAAAAGTACACCAAAATGGGAAAAAAGCCCCTCCATCCATATACCTCCATCCATATTAATAAACATGTAACACAATTACATAGTTTCTATGTCGTCATTGCAAAAGGGACACTGCACACTAGTTAAAAGAACTCCTCTTCTCACCAAATTTTCTTTAGTTGGTACTCTGTCCAAGAAGACTCTCCAGGTTAGAAACTTTGTTGATGGTTAAACTTTTAGGTTATTTGGTTAAACCAAGCATGGGCCTTGATTGGTGTCTAAATTAAGTAATACATTGTATCCTGATCTCACCGAGTATACTCTCATTTTATCAGCAGTTCAAACCCAAGCATCCCTGTTCCTATTTTTTCATTAGATTTGATTAACTATAGTTAATAATTCTTCTTCCTTTTCAAACTCCCATTCTAATATTTGTCTTCTCCAACTTAAATGTCATTGCTAAGAACTATTATTCCACTGTCTTACTTCCCACACTAAACTTTATTTACAAAGTGATATTAGGAACGACCTACGAAACTTCCAACTTAAATGTCATTGCTAAGAACTATTATTCCACTGTCTTACTTCCCACACTAAACTTTATTCACAAAGTGATATTAGGAACGACCTACGAAACTTAAGTTTGAGAGGATCACTCACAGCTCACTTGTCCTCCCAAAATCTCATTCTGTGACCATCACTTAGCTCCTATTGTATCTTACTATCAAACTAGTTTTGATGATTTTCATGTCTGCTCACTAAACAAAGGCTCCTCCACCACCATGACAGTTTTTGATTGCCTGAATTATGGGACATTCTTCTCCAGAACTCATATCTAGATTCTAACACCTCCCACAATCCTATAATCTTTGTTCCAAGTCTCTATTTCCATTTAGCTAACAATGTTCTATTGAATTACTTTACATCTTTTATGTCCAGTCTCTCTTCCTTCTTAGGTAGACATATTTTGTCCCATTTGACCCAAGATATTTTCTTATCTTCACTCCCTCACCCCCACAATAAATTAGCTTGTATTCTTTTAATATAGTTGAACATTGTTTTAGGCGCCTTATAAAACGAAAAATAATACAGTGGCAGCATTGAATTGACAACTTTTATCAAACAAACTCTACCGGCAAAGGATAATACCTTTCCTTTCCACTTAAATAGTATGCTCCTAATCTTTTCTATATATCTTTCCTAAATAAAGCTCTTCTCCAACTAACATTCTGAAATACTTGAATGAAATGGACATAGGGATATAGTTCAAAGTCCTTTCATACAATTGCATCCTATTTCATCAACTCCAATAGAGCCCAACTTGTACTGATGAAAATTTATCCTGAGACTCGAGACCAACTCAAAAAGTAGAGAATGCTTTTAACAACTAGGATGTTTTGGTAATTTGGTTTACAATAGAATAATGTGTCATCTGCAAACTGTAAAAGTGTAATTTGTACCTGCTACCTTCCTACACTCACCCCCTCAAGGATCTTTTTTCTAATTGCCTCCCTTGCTAAACCCACAAGGCCTTAGGCTATATTAGTATTGAACATTAGACGGTCCAAAGTACCTTTAGAGGATCAAATCATTTGATAAAGTTTTAATGATAACAAAACTCAAGTATACATTTATATTTGATGACTTATACACATTGCGCATTTAACATTGTTATTATTAAAGCAGGAGACACATGGTCCATCAAAATATAAATTTTCTTACTATTTAATTTTATGTGTTATTGATTTGATTTAAATTGATTTTATATCATATTATGCTCTAACATTCAAATTTGTTCATAATGGAAATTATTCAAATTATTATGGAGTATTTAAATATGATTAATTGATTTTATATCATATTGTGCTTTAATGTTCAAATATGTTCATAATGGAAATTATTCAAATGATTGTGGAGTATTTAAATGTGATTAATTGATTTTATATCATGATGTGCATTAACATTCAAATCTGTTCATAATAGAAATTATTCAAATTATTGATGAGTATCCTTGATATAATTTCTCTATGTTATTTTAAATTATTTCCTATACAGACTTAATCAAGTTTAATGCAGTATGAAAATTAGAGAAACATTTCCAGTTTGAGCTCCATACATCAGAAAGTCAAGATTGCTCTGTTCAAGCATCCCAACGGCTGTTTCTAAAAGGCTACACATAGATGAGCAAGTTCAAGTTGAAGAACACAAAAAACAAGAAGAAGCAAAAAGAGAAATACATCATATAATACATTGAAGAAGATATACTGAGTGTCTATTATCAATTTGTTATTGAGAGCATATAGAGTTTGGGTTGTGTGAAACCATTGTGTAATTCTTCACCATTGTGAAGTAAACCCTTGTGAGCTTTCATTGTTCTCTCTTTTGAGAGTGTTTATTTATTTCTTGAGTGGCCTTGATCTCAGAGGGAGATTGAGACTGGTATAACCTAGAGAGGTTTGTGTACTCATGATAACCTTGAGAGGTTTGTGTACTCGTGATAACTTGGAGAGGGTTGTGTACTCGTTGTAACCTAGAGAGGTTTCTGTACTCGTTGTAACCTAGAGAGGTTTGTGTACTCGTTGTAACTATTTGCTAAATACTGGAACCTCTTGAATAGTTTGTTTAAGGGAGAACTGGACGTAGCCCAAGAGATTAGGGTGAACCAGTATAAAATTATTTTATCTGTGCTTATATATTTTTGCCTTGGTTGGTGGTTTCTATTTATAGCGAATTGAGTTCAGACTCCATTCAACCCCCTTCTGGAGCCAGCTGTTCCTACAATTAGAAACAAGAAAGGGGCCACTAGATCTCCTTTGGTGAGGCTACCATTAACCAATATTATGTGAACGATTTCAAGTATATTTTTATCCATTTAATCCATTTATTATTGAACCCAAGTCTACTCATCATGTAATACAAAAATTTCCAATCCCTAAATCATAGACCTTTTCATAATCAACGTTTACTATAACCTCACTTTTCCTTCTTTCAAAATCATCAACAATTTCATTAGCCACAAGGATACCGTAATACCCTAGAAAATAGCTCCAGAATAAAAACTAACATAAAGTTTAGTTTTAGAGATAAATAAGATAACACCTGAATATTTTTTTTAACAATAAAATTGTTTAAGTAAATAAAAGTTAGTTATTCAGTTTTTATTTTTATTATAACAGCTACCAACTATCTCTAAGAAGATATTCTGTTTTATTCTTATAAAAACTACCAACTCTCTCTCTCTCTAAAAAAAATTGTTCTTTAGCTTTTCTTTGTCTTCTCTCTAAAATTTCACCTTTCTTCCTTATCAAACTGATGATCAAAGGTCATCCCGAGATTCGTAGCATTGAGTAGATAAAGAGTGTCCGATTAGATTCTTAGATAGAGTTAGATTGTTCATTATTTTAGGGTTTTTGAGTATCTCTACACTATAGAGGTAAGGGAAGTTAGTTTTGAGTGTTTTTAATGAATATTATAATTATTTACTTTATTAAGTGTGAATTTGATGAATTTGAATTAAATTGGATGAATGTTTATGGATGGTACGATGTAGTATCAATGTTTGTGAATGATGTGGTGTGTGATTGAGACATAGTATCTTCAGGAAAGGAGATACCCGTGTTGAAATTATTAGAATGTGCATTATTTGTGGATTCGATCTATCTAAGGAGGTATCCTAACTCTACTGGTATATTGGATTCATATAAATGAAGTTTACCAGTTAGTGAACAGTCGAAGGAGGTTCATATGGTCATGTCCGAGGTTTGAAATATGAGCTGATTGGAATAAGACATATGGATTAACCCTATGCATATGAAAACTGTACCCGATGTTTGAAATAGGAACTGATAAGGACAAACTGTATCTGAGGTTTGAAATATGAGTTGATCAGAATAGATGGATGGTACATAACAGGTGCAAACCTCTGAGTCTAACTCAATGCACGAGTCTTCCGGAAGTAGAAAGTCTAGTGTCTTTGTATGTGGGATGAGTTTGATTTGTTGTTGTTTAGTTGAGATAGATATTTAATTTATGAAAATACATTTTTCAAAACTCTTTAGCTTATCCTTCTTTTTGTTTTTTTTTTTAAATTGCGATGATTGTTTATTACATGTGAGCAGAGGATTTGACAAGGGGTGTAAATCCGTAGTGAACTATTGGCGAAGTTTAATTTTAATTTATTTTATTTTATTGTAATTTTGTGAAAATATTTCTTTTAAATATTGTGTGGAGAAATTTATTTTGAAACTTACGAATGAATCTATGGATATTTATATTTTATTCTTATATAACTTTTATATAATAAAGTTTTTATTATATAAAAAAATATGAGATGTTAGAAATGCTGTCTCACACTATAAAAATTAGTTTAATTTATTTTCTTTTTAATCTATATTATTTTGGGTTTACAACTTTTACCTTTCTATATATTCTTTAATATATGTAAAATTACTTTATTTATTTATTTTTCTAATTTGTACTAGTTTGAGATTAATGTCAAAATTTATTTTTTCATTCCTTATACTTATAGTGCGTTTGTTTTTCACATCTTCCAAGCTTTTACTCTCACATTCTATTTGTTTTCTCTTCATCAAATCCCTTTCATTTTAAATTTAAATCTTTTAAATAATATTTCAATTTTAAAAAAATAACGCAAATATAAATAAAAATATTAAATTTAATATATTAATATAAAATAATAAATATTATTACAATAATTAAATTTAACTAAATAATATAATAAAAATACCGACGCGTAGAATAATAATAATGTCACTGTTTATATAAAGTAGAGACCGACACCTCCCATGCGCATCAAATTGATTGGAATTTATGTGAGAACGTCAACAAATTGGTAAGAAGTAACGTTCCACGTGACTACGTTAGATTCACAAAAAGAAAAAAAAAAAAAAAACTTTATTTTGCATTTTGTATGGAGCAAATCTTTATTTTAGTAGTTGAAATTCATAAATATCTGTCTTCCCATTTTTTGTTGTCGTAAAGAAAAATAACGCTCCGTCCAAACATGAGAAGAATAATTTATAACGAAATTCTTTTCATTTTATTACATCCATAAATATGATAACCATTTTGCTAAATTGAGTTAATTTAATTCAAACCATATTTTTATGCTAATAATTAAACTTTCAATCTGCATAATATTGTATATAAATTATTTATTATAAATAAAATCTATCTATCTAGTTTTATTTTAATTAACATTTAATTTAATTTCTATGTTTATGCATATTTATTTTAAATTGTAAGGATTTTCAAAAAAGAAAAAAAAATTATAAAAATTCTCACACACTGTAACTACCCCGCCAATTCTCCTTTCCCTCTCACAGTCACACTCGCGCGCGTGTCCAATTCTATTCGCCACTTCAAATACTGCCTTCATCTCAAGCAACCACTCAATTTTCTCCCAAAATATATCAATGAAGTAATTAAATAAATAATTAATAATAATAAATTGAAAATAATTTTTGACCTCATTCTCCTCCTCTTCCCACCAACCAAAGCAGAAGCTTTAATACCAAACAACCCGCACACGTTTTCTTCACCTTCTCCTTCTTCTTTCTCCTTGTTTCGTTTCCCTTGGTTTTTTTCGTAAATACAACCAAATTCCATTTCCCCCAATTTCTAGGGTTTCAGAAACCCTACCTGGTGCCATTCTTCCTTCTCACCTTGCTTGGTTGAAGGTCTGTTTGCTTCTTCTGGTTATTTTTGCCCTCTCCGATGAAGCGAATTTGGTCAAAAAAAAAATTCAACAAATAAAATGAAAATCCAGTGATTGATTAATTTTAACGTTTTTTTGGTTGTTCTTTTAATTTGTTTGCTGTTTGTGTAATTTTGTGTTGTTTTTGTTCTTGGAGCTTGGTTTGAAGTTCCAGTGGTTGATATTTTAATTAGTCTTGAGTTTTGCATTTTTTGTTGCTTTTTGGTTAGTTATAAACTGGGATGAGAAGTGGGAGTTGATTGTAATTAGCTTGATGAGGAGTGAAATTGACGAATTTTTTTGACGTGTTGAGCCAAAGGAGTTGGTTGCAGTTTAAGAAATTAACAGGATGGTGTAGTTTCTTGCTCTCAAAACAAACAGATCCTGTGTTTTATTTAGTAAAGATCTTGTTGTTTGAGTCTTAGGTAGAGGACATCATTTGGCTTTGTTTAACTCTTGCATTTGCACATTATAAGGTTGTTAGAGAGGTTAAAAACTCTCACTTGTTGAGACATTGCTCTTTGGATCCATGGTCATGGTTGAAAGGGAGATATGTTGGTCTGTTTCATACTTTCATTTCCTAGTAATGCCTTTTTGTGGGTAAGGTTGTCCTTCTTTGAGTAAGCTGACAATATTAAGGAGGTTGGAATTTGGAATGAAAATCAATTCAAAACCCTTTCCATTTAACTCTGCTCCTCATTTTCTGCCTGCTGATATGTTACTGTTTCTTTCCTTCATCTTTGCTTTACATCAACATTTTTTAAGTTATCATCTGCAGTAAATGAATCTGTTAATGAATGACATTTGCTGTGTGTCAAGAATTGAACCTGTGGATTCCTACATGTCATTAGATTTCACTGTGCGAAGATGAATAGAATTGACACAAAATATGCAGATGAAAATATGTATCTCCTTACATGATAGCAAAATATTACCTGATGCACGTACTTACTCTCAATATTTTTGCCAGTTCCCTTTTAATCATCCAGATCACCATGTCAAGTTTGGAGGAGCCACTTGGCCTTGACAAGTTGCCAAGCATGAATACCATAGATAGAATCCAGAGGTTCTCATCTGGTGCATGCCGTCCCAGAATAGATAATTTGGGTATGGGAAACTGCTGGATTGAAGGACCAAGCTGCAGCACATCAAACAGCTGCGAGTGAGTCAAAAATTGCAGTTTACGACAAGTCTACACTGAAGCATATATTGTTTACCTTATTTCTGCCTACGTCATAACATTACCTGAAGCCTATCTTTGGTGCAGTGAAGACGATGAAGAGTATACAGCAGAGACATTTCCATGGAGAAGGCAAACAAGGGACCTGTCCCGAGGTGACTCTTTCAGTCAAAAGACTATGACCATGGGGAGGAACTCCATGAAATTTGGGGCGAATGATAATTCATTTTACTCCTCAGATTACCAGTATAGTCCAAAGAGCAATAACATAAGTGTACAGGATATGGCATATAAGGTAATGCAAAGGCTGCAGTACTTTTTGTTCAAGAATTTATTTCCAGCTACTAAATTATTTATCTATATATTGGTTCTTTTTATCTTTTCATGTTCCGCATTTGCACCTTCTGTGTGGTCGGTGGTTTTAATCATATTTCTATGGTAAGTAACTTACAATTTTTAATTGGGCAATGCAGTTTATGAAAGGTATACCAAATTTTGTAAAGATAGTAGAGGTTGGTCCAAGGGATGGATTACAGAATGAGAAAAACATTGTACCAACAGATGTAAAGATTGAACTGATTCATAGATTGGCGTCTTCTGGGTTATCTGTCATTGAAGCTACTAGTTTTGTATCTCCGAAATGGGTCCCACAGGTATAATAGTTTTACCATATTTATTTAACCTCATTGATATTATGAATGACTGTTGTGGCGAACTTTCTTCCAGGTGCAAATGCATCCTGTCAGTTTCAGTATCATAAAATTTTACAGTGTGATTTGAATTTTACCTGATTGAATAACAATCTCTTTCTGTACCTTTCAGTTGGCAGATGCAAAGGATGTAATGAAAGCAGTTCATAATCTGGGAGGAATTAGATTGCCAGTTCTGACTCCTAATTTAAAGGTGCTAATAACTAGAACAACTATAAATGGGCAGATTTAATTTTGTATGTCTGATCTGTTACATTTATAGGGTTTTGAAGCTGCTATAGCGGCTGGCGCTAGAGAGGTAGCTGTTTTTGCATCAGCTTCGGAATCTTTCTCAAAATCAAACATTAATTGTAGCATTGAAGAGAGCCTTGCCCGCTATCGAGCTGTTACTTGTGCTGCTAAAGAGCTCTCAATTCCTGTACGAGGGTATGACTTCTGTTTTCTTCATTATTCTAACCATCTATCAATGTTATCTATTTCAATTTTTTTATTAGTGTGCATTTATTCCAGACAGAAAGCTCGGAAATTTTTTATTTTCCATTTTGATATTTTCTCATGGATCTGCTTTTATTGCCCTGCAAATTCTTTGTTTTTGGGTGGTACCTGTATATATTAATTAATTAAAGCAATTTATATCCTACATTGATGGGGATTTCTACATGTGCAGTTCCATGGGATCTGTTTTTGTATCTTAGTTTTAGCAGTTTCTTACTTATATGACTCTAATCTGAAGTGAAGCACGGATAATAAACATACCAATTTTATTTTGTGCTGTATTAATTTTGTTTGATCTCATTTCTCTCTCTTTCTTAACAATTGAATGAAAGAAAAAAAAAAAAAACTGTTTTGCTTATTCCAGTCTGTTTCTCTGTATTGAAATTTCATAGTTATGTATCATGCGTTGTTGGATGCCCGGTGGAAGGACCAATCCCGCCGTCAAAAGTGGCATATGTAGCTAAAGAACTGTATGATATGGGCTGCTTTGAAATCTCGCTTGGGGACACAATTGGAGTTGGTACTCCGGGTCAGTTCAGTTTGATATTTCTTTTTGAAAACTCGAAACTATTAATACCTGATCCAATATTTCTGTTGAATTACATTTATTTGGTGATATTTTTGTCCATGTTTTTCTGAGTAGTATGAAATGAACAAAAGTCAGGAATCTTCAGTGCTGCTGCTTCTTTCATTTTTGTTTGATCAGCCACCACTTCTATAATAAGGAAGATTTCAAATCTTCATTAGTTAGTCTAAAACAGTTTGCTTTGTAGTTATTTGTCCGTAGTTATGGTATAGTGCTCGATAATATCCCATAGTTCTTTGGCATATTGATTAATTTTACACCGCATCTTTCATTGAATCCTTCATTTATTGTTCTCAAAAACTAAAAGCGTAGCCTTATTGTCTCTTCTGAAATTAGTTCAATCACCTAGTCTTCATAAACGAAAACTTTCTGCTATATTCTGTGCTGGATATAAATCCATCTTCCTTTGAAAAATAATTGTAACAAGAGTATAGGGTCTAGACTAGAATTTCGTAGAGGAATTTCTTTGGTAATTCATTGATATGTCCTTGTTTTCTTCTTCTACATTTTAACTTCTAAGTATGACAAGTTTGTTGTCTTTTCCTACTCTACATCTCTCCCTTGTCCAGAAGAACATCTGGCCATCTTTGTAAGTTGTCAAGCATGCAGCATACTAAGATCAGTTTCATGATTGCATTACCTTGTTGGGCATGTCTTCAAACTACTCTTACTAAACAATTAATTACTACTCAACCGACTTGTGCTTTGTGTTGATTGTGATGTACGTTATCTTTAGTTTGGCCTTGCAACATGTTCTCTCTATGCGTATTCTCGATTCTTGATCCGAGTACGGACTGCTTATTAATTTATTTTTCTCTTTTTGAGACTCTGTGCCTAAGTCTGCTATGCTTTTTAACAAGTAAATAGTGTCAGATTTTGGCAGATTTTCATGATTGATGTCTAGCCCTGTGCTTTGTGTATTAATCTAGAATGTGAATATTATTTATGAAAACTTTCTATTGGTTACCCAATTCTGAGCTTAGTACTTATATTGTTTTCTGTTCATTCTGTTGTGATCAGGAACTGTAGTTCCAATGCTTTTGGCTGTAATGGCTGTTGTGCCAGCAGAGAAGCTTGCTGTCCACTTCCATGACACTTATGGGCAGTCCCTTCCAAATATTCTTGTGTCCATCCAAGTAAGTCTACAAATTCATCTGCATGTCCGTTGATGGAGTTTATTTCATCACATACAATAAAAGTTCTTAACTGCTTTGCCAACTTTTGAACAATTATAATTAGTGGACGCTCTTTACCATATATGAACAAAATATTTTCCCCTATAAGTTGGATTTGTATAACCAAATTTAAACTGGCGCACAATTTGTCTTTTGGCTTCTAACAAAATATTTAATGGACACTGATTTGTATCAAAACAGATGGGGATCAGTGCAGTGGATTCTTCAGTTTCTGGTCTAGGTGGCTGTCCATATGCTAAGGGAGCTTCTGGAAATGTAGCTACTGAAGATGTTGTGTACATGCTAAGTGGACTTGGAGTGAAAACCAACGTTGATCTTGGAAAGCTCATGTCAGCTGGTGACTTCATCAGCAAGCATTTGGGGCGTCCATCGGGCTCGAAGACCGCCATCGCCCTTAGCCGAGTCACAGCTGATGCTTCCAAAATATGATCCCATATTTTACTATTAAAAAAATTATATGTAGATGCTTGAAGAAGTGAGAGAACACTAAGTCTTTCATCTTCTTTACCCTATAATTTTAGTGAAAGAATAAAATGCCCATTCACGTTGATGAGTTGGGAAGGAAGAAGTAATGCATGTAATCTGCCAAGGGCAAGTGAAAGCTTTTTCATTTGAATGTAAGCCTGCAATTTTATCCCCATTTTTTTTTGTTTCAATTTGTCATCGTGGATTCCTTGTGTACGATGTTTTGTTAGCGTACATGTCTCTTGTATAATTATGAAAAGATCAAAGAAAATTATTATTTACAGTTAACAAGATAATTAAAATTATTTAGCCCTATATATATATATATATATATATATATATATATATATATATATAAAAATATTTTTTTGTTTTAGACTAAATATCTCTCTCACTCTTTTTTTTTTTTTTTTTTATGTGTGTGTATGGATTT
>Ga0099824_1010352_pt1 | contig 11041 bp, 4 predicted proteins | sample SiratrowhiteBW_FD_76837 | JGI IMG/M metagenome (GOLD analysis project Ga0099824, IMG submission 76837) | Root nodule microbial communities of legume samples collected from California, USA - Siratro white BW | ecosystem: Host-associated > Plants > Roots > Nodule | place: USA: California... | reverse complement strand
TTTATATATAAAAAAAATATATATATATATATATATATATATATATATATATATATATATATATATATATATATATATATGTATATAAACTAAAGAAAAGTTCGAAAGTAAACCTTTATGCAACAGCGTTATTACAAAGGTAACATAAAGGCACTTTCTTTTTAGCACCCCTACACTTTCTTTTTGTAATACAGAAAGGGTGGCGAAAAGTTTAAATTCTGTCAGTTAGAAATATTTTGAATTATATAATTCAAAATTTTATTTTAGAGTGTACGGTTTAGAATTTAAAAATGTATTGTAGATTAATCTAAAATATTATTTTCAATTATGCAACCTCAATATATATTTTTAATTATACATGCAAAATATATGTTTATGAAAATATAATTTAGAGATGCATTTTATAATTGTATACTAACATTTTATAATTGTATAATCTAAATATATCTAGAAATGCATTTTATAATTGTATATTAACATTTTTGAATTGTGTAATTTGAATATATTTTTATATTTAGATATGCCTTATAAATTATAATTTGAAATATATTTTTGAATTATGTGATGTAAAATGTATTTTTGTATTCCGAAATCTATTATGAAATGCAATCCATAACATTGTTTCCAAATTCATAATCCAAACAGTCGAAAGTATGGAGATTCTAGGTCTTTGCTTCCTGTACAGAAGTCTCTCTGAATTAATATAAAAAAGGAATTAGAGTTTTGGAAAGTCATTGTTACGTAGTGTAATTCGTTGTCTGTGTTTGAAATATTTTGTCACCCTCGTTCCATTTAATTATTGTGTTTTGACTGTTCTGAAAAAAAAAAAAAAAATGACGAGGAAGCGTTATTTTGGTTAGGGGTGTTATTGCGGGTTGGAAGTTTATTTTTTTATTTCATGTTCGAAAGGTTTGAATTACGACAAGCACAATCCCAAACATATTTTAGAAATGAAATTTTCAAAACATATTTCTAGAAAATAGTTTCTGAAAATATATTTAGGAATTTATTTTTCTGAAATATATTTTATAAATGTATTCCGAAATCTATTTTTCAAAAACATATTTTTAAAAAATATTTTGCTTAAGTTTTGCTTTGTTTAAATTGAGAAGTAAATTTGAAAGAATATATTTGAGTTAATTAGAAGGAAAAGTAAACAGTGTAAATTTTTGCATCGTTTTCCATTTTTAACAATTTTTTATTCCTCGATTTCTTCACTTTCATTGCTTCTCATCCGTCCGAGCAAATCCGTGAAGCAAACGCCACCTAAATGTTTTACTCACAAGAAACTATGAGACTAAAAGAAATTTCTCTATTTTTATATTTAATTATTATTTTATTAATCAATTTGTGAGGTTTTTCTCGAAACAAACTTAACCTAAAACTGTATTCTAGAATAGTGATTCGGGAACACCCCATACACTCCCTCCCGAAAATTAAAAAGGGCAAAACTGTCATTTTAAAAATTGATGGCTAATTTTGGAAAAACTACAAAATGTATGAAGAAATAGCCTAACAGTAATATGGACCCACATCACAACCCAACCTAAGTTAGGAAATGTTTTGGACCACTGTGTAAAGAGAGAGCAAAACATTTAAAGAATGTCTTAATATTAAATGTAGTAGAATAAATGGTTGTAGAATTATCAATTACTAAGGTCAAAATTGTATCCAGATAAAATAAAATCTTCACCGCTGACAATCAAACCTACTATAAAATTAATCAAAGTTTTTATAATGACTATTCTCTAATGCAATATTCCTTTAGAATAAAAAAAAAATATTTTTATTATGAATAAATCATGTTAAGTTGATACGATTTCATTAAATTTTTATAATAAAATTCTGCTACATGACATAATTTTAAAAAATTAATTGAAATTGTATCACATTAATATAATTTCAATATAAAAAAATTAAATTGAAATTGTATCATATTAGCACGATTTAAAAAAATTTAAAATCTGACATCAGTATAATTTTAATTAATATCTAAAATCATACTATAATGATCAATTTCATTATGAATTAATTGAAATTATACTATAATAAGGATTTATGGATAATTAAAAATAAAAATTGTCCACTCTGAAAATTTTGAAAAAAAAATTGAGTGTGGAAAAAAACCGTTTTACTAAATAATTGGATAATGTAAGATTTAATGATTTGAAATTAACTCTGCTAACTTTCCTGAAGTCCTAAATATTTAGTCCCTACATTTTTTTTTTCAAAATATAATATCATAGATTTTTTTTGTAGAAAAAGATTCCTGAAATCAATTTTGATATTTGGAAAACAAACCTGACCATGCACTTTACAGGTCCAAAATCTAGTCGACATACTAATTAAAGTGTTAAAGGCATCATTACGTAAAGAATAGCAAATATCTTGTGTATTCTATGGCCCTTTTCTTATTAATTGTTAAAAACAATGGGTAAATTTAAAATCTTCATGTAGAAGAAAATTTCAATATCACGATCTTAGACTCAAGAGAGTTTTGAATATAATTAATGATTTGTGAATTTGAAAAAATAAGCATAAAATAACATTAAAATAACACACAGCAAAAAAATAATATAATAAAGATGTTCAATTGATACAAAGTAAAATGATAATAGACTGAAAAATTGTAATGTAAGAAGTTATGATTGTGTTTAGGGGAGAGATTTTATAAAATTGAAATACGTTATATTTAAATTCAGATAGAATAACTAAAATAATCACTTTTCAATTCCCTTATTTAAATAGAGTAATTTAATTTTATATCTAGGATAAAGTAGTTAGAAAGTTTGATAATAGTAAACCATATATATATATATATATTTTTATCAACAAATACAACTTTTACAAGATTACTCATGCTTTAATAATAATAAAAAACAACATTAAATTGAGTTTATGTTCTTTATCTTTACTAATACTGTCATTAGGCAGTAATTGATGTTGACAGTAAAATTTTGTTAAGAACTATCCAAATCTAACATCTAACATGGCCAACTAAATTTTTGACTTATTTATCAAGTGGATCGTGAAATTTAATAACCCAAATTGTATGTATAGGCCTAAGTAATATTTTGTTGCCCTACATATAGTACTTGAGCCACTATTTTACACCACGCGTAAGAGTCTTTAATCGAAGACAAGACATGTTTGTAAAACCTCTGACAAATGAGGTTGAATGTTGGTACTAAAGTGGTTCTTACACCTAACTTCTTCACTGGAAGCTCATTTCCCAGCACTTTCTCAGATTTGAAGATTTTAAATTTTACAATGTGATTATCATTTTATCTTTGTGCCTTTTGCCACGTTAGCCGTGTCAAGAGGGAGTTTGCTTTTTTCTTGGTTGTCAAGAGTGCACCCTCTATCTATATATATAAGCTTTATCTGTTTACAAATTCTCAAACTGAATAGACTCATCTTATTGACCTTTTTTACAAATTTATTTAATATTTGTAAATTTACTTAATATTGGAAGAGTTTTATTCGGATGACATATATCGATGAAAATCTATCAAAATTTAAAAATCTTATCTCTTAGATTGTTTTTCTTCGTCGATCAACACTTTTTACAAATTTAAAAACCTTTTCACTGTTAATTTACTTATAAACCTTCAAAAATCACTCTATTTACGAACAATTGTATAGAAATTTCACAGTGCGTACATGGACGTTCATTTTCTATTTTAAAAAATAGAAGATCATTTTTATCATTTTAACATTCAAAACTTATGGAATTGCATGAGAAGGATATTGGGGTGCAGAAAGAATCATCCAAGTTGGGAGATTATATTGGGCCTGACCTTGAAGCCCAGGTTCGTTCCAGTTCCATAAACCGTGAACGTATATATTCAGAAAGATAATTTATAATTTTGTTATCCATTCCGGCGTTGTTCACCAAACCGGAAAATGACCCTCCGTCTCGTTTCAGCACCGGCGTCGTTCTCTCTCTTCACCTGCCGCGCCACCGCCTCCACCGCCTTCCCTCCGCCGTCGCCGACACCAACGCCCGCTTCTTCAATTCCACCTTCCCCGCCGTTAACGTGCGCACTACACTGCCCGCACTTCCAATCGTACGGTCCTCAGTTACTCAATTTCATTTCACATTTTCCATTTTAAAAACGCAATTTATTTATTTATGTTATTGTTTTTCTCAGGTGTTCGGGGTGCACGCACGAGTTCAACCTCCACCGTCCGGTTATATTGGAAGACGCCACCGATTTCTTTCGGAAACACGGTGTCTCCGACTTCACATTTGACACGTGTAAACTGGTTAGTTTTCTTCGCAATTCACAGAGTCCTTTTGGAACCTCTCTCTTTAAAAAAATTCTTTTGAATTTAGTTTTGTTTTTGTTGTAGTGGGGTTGGAGGTGCCGTGCGAAATTGGCCGTGCGTGGCTCATCAACGGAGCCTCTTATTGGGCTCTATGAGGAGGGTACTCATAACGTAGTTGACATTCCACAATGCAAAGGTCCATAGTTCATATATCTGTATAACTATTCCATAGTGCAAAAAACCGTAGTTTATATGGCGTCTGGCCTCATATATAAAGTAAGAAACCAAATAAACTATTTTACTATAGTTAAAATGTTAGTTAATTTCATTTATTTTTCTCAATCTCATTAAAAAATGAACTTTCGTTTTCTAAGTTATCATTCTAGCTATGCTATTCCATAACAGAAAAGTACATAGTTTATACTCAATTTACACTTAAATATAAGTTAAAAAAAGCAAAGAAACTAATTTACACTGGTTAAAATTGTTAATTAACCTCACTTAATTTTCTCAGTCTGATTTAAAAAATGAACTTTCATGCTAATTGATGGAAGCTTCAATTTTATGGAAACTTGTTTCAAATGAAAATATTCTTTCTTTATTTTGAAAGCCATGTGATTGATATTATGTGAGTTAAAAGGGGTTATTTGATTCATGGATTAATGGTTATTTGGGGAATGATTTCATTAAAGAGCGGGGAGGGGGTGATAGATTAAGATTTACTTATATTTTGGAGCACCTAACTCAGAATATATGTATGTTGTTATTCTTTTAGTGCCTTCACAAGATTCTATTCCATTTTTTTTTTCCACATTTTCAAAATGGGATAGAACGTAAGACGAGTTTAATACAAAATGGTGTCTTTTCTATCATGTTGGTGTATTGGCAAGATATGATTTTCTTATCCTAGTGTCTTTACTATCATGTTGGTTCAAGAATTTTTGTCCTTAGGTAGAGTTTAGTTATGTGAAAATAAAATAAAGAGAGGTATAAGATTAATCCCCGGTGTATAATGAACACATAGGATTATGTATTTATAGATAAAAACATATAAAATAGATGGGCTAAGTCTGTTATATCTTAAAGCCGATACATATAAGTCATATGGATCAAGCTTGTTACAAATATAATCAATTATAGGTCTTTAGTAAAAAATTTTGTGTCAGACGCGCCGCCACGCACAGTGGAAAGAGTGCGCAGTGTTGCCATGTAGACAGGCGTGTGTGGGCAAGTGGTGGCTCTGATTGCCGCAATCTGTGCAGCGTGGTGGACGTCTAGCCGAGACGATCTGAACGGTGACGTCGCTAGTCCAAAAGGCGGCAGGGCTACGGTGGTGGTGGTGGCGGAGCGGCGGCAGCCGCCGAGAAAAAAAAAAAAAAGTCACTGATGAACCATTGTTCACCAAAAGGCAAGGATTTTACCCTAACTCTGGATACCATGTGAAAATAAAGTAAATAGAGGTATAAGATTAATCCTTTGTGTATAATGAACACATAGGATTATGTATTTATAGATGAAAAACATACAAAACACATGGGCTTAGCAAGTTATATCTAATTTTGTTAGAAAACAACATTATGGGATAGTTGACTTCTCTCTAGTTCTCTCACTACACATATGTACTTCTATTGCAGCAATTGTCATCATCACTACCCTTGTCACCACCATTTTTGTTGTTGCAACTACCACCAACACCCTTGTTGTTGTTGTTATCGCTACCCTCACCCTCGCCCCTCTTGTTGTTGCCACCACCCAATAGACATTGCTTTACCATGATGATGATCATCATCATCTTTGTGGTAGCAACCATCATTGTCACTATCACCGTCATTTTCATCACCATGGTTACTTAAGGATTTATCACTACTCCATTAGCTTCGCCACCATGTCATCAGGATAGGAACTTGGTATTATGGGGTGCTCAAATCTCACATCAAGTTGTAGAGGATGTTTGGTGGAGTATTTAAGTGTTCTAGTTCTCCTCCCTTAATAGCTAGCTTTTGAGGGTGGATTCTCCGAGTGCTTGGGTACTTATTAATTGGTATTAGAATTGGTTGTTGATGTCTCTAAAAGGGCTACCATGATTGAAGTGTCATCAAGTCTTGTAGAGTGAAAGTTATCGAGATATTGGCTCTTAGGGGCGGTGCTATATTAGGAACTTGGGTATTATGGGTGGTCCAAGTCTGAAATCAAGCAGTATTGGATGCTCAATGGAGTATTTACTTGTTTGGTTACCTACTTAATAATTACCTTTTGCAGCACCTATAACCACTTCTACCATTGTGTACTTATTACCACCACCATCGCCACCTTTATTATTGCCACAGCAACTATAACCACTTCTACCATTGTTATCACTACTAGGACCTTTGCCATTGTTGTTATGACTCCCACAACTATCTTATTATTACCATGGCCATTATCTCCACGCTCTTCAGTGTCTCCATTAATGTTGCTATCATCTTGTCACTGTTATTGTCGTAATTGTCACCATTGCCACCATTGTCACCTCTACCACTACCATTATCACCATCACCACCAACACCATTATATAGGATTAATGCTTCTAATCCTGCACTTATACTATTATGTTCTTATCTTAGTCTTCAATTCTATTTTACCCTATCATTTTTTTACCACCAAATGAGCCCTAAAATTTTTGGAACTAATGTTGATAGATTAATTTTTTTGAGGTCCAATTTGGTCTCTTTCTGCATGTTTTTTTCTTTGGCTGTTTTTGTGAGTGTAAAAGTAGTTTTGTTTTCCTATTTATTTTTAATTGTCCTCCTTGATTGACGTGGAACTATGTCAGTTAAGCCACTGTATAATGTTTTCTGCGCGCAGCTCATCATCCTAATATTAATGCTGCTGTGGAGCTGCTTCGACGGGGTATTTCCCTGCTTTATAATCACTATGTTTATTTTATTTAATTCTTCAATTTATTCATATAATTATGTTTTATGTGCTTTACCTCAATATCATCTAGGTATTACTGAATTAGGTGTTGGGCCATACATTGAAGATGAAGGTACTGGTGATTTGCGATATGTCCAGGTGCACTATTCATAGTAATAGGGTAGTTGATGAATTCAGTCAATGGTTGTAGTTTTCTGCATTCGTAAAATTAACCCCTAGTGAATGGGTGCTTGCAGATGGCGGTGACAACGCATAATACATCTCTTCCTATGGCTGAAAGATATATGAATGGTTACTTCATAGTTTCTATATCTCATTAATTATGCCTGAAAAATGAATAAATATTTTTTATTGTTAATGGCGATGAATAACAATTGCTTCATTTAATTTATATGATTTCAGGAAAGGTTCAGATTACATTGGTTTGGAATTCTAGAAATGAAGATTCACCTAGTTCTGACAAACTGAATGCGTTGGCAAATGTGAGCTTGTTGTTTTTTTTTTTTTTTTTGCTTTGCCTCTTCCCTTTAAATGATAGAAATTGATGATAATTGATGGTCCATATTATTGATACAGTTTCTATGGAGAAATGGTGGGCCACGGAGCAGGACTCATTTAATTCACTCTGTCTGGGCCAACTTTCAGACTTCTACAAACAATGTGAGTTTAAATTATTCTTATAAAACAAATAAATGGTTTATATGTCATTAAAATGGAAACTGGTATGCTGTCTGGTACAGGGAAGGTAGATCTTGTAGTTGCAGTAGGGAAGGAAGGAGGGTCCATATATAGTTCATGAACTGCTTCGTAATACTAATCATTTGATGCTGAAAATTTAAATCACAGATATCGTTGATTCGTAATGGTTATATATCTTTGTATTTTTGGGGAACAAGTACTGCTTTACAAGTTTTACCGTAACATTTATGGGCAAAAATATCACATGCAAGTAGACTCTTGAAGAATACTTCGGTGGTTGTATATGTTGACTTTGCAACTTAGGTTGTCTGAGCAAAATGATATCATATGAACAGGCAATCCTTGGAATGATATTGATATTGCTCGCTTTGGATGATGAAATTTTGAAACTTTTCATCTAGATTCTAGCTTTTAGCTTATTTCAATAGGCTACTCATATTAACGTTTCAAATAATCTACCCAGATGAAACTTATATTTTACCATCTTAATATAGAAATAGAAAACCTCAATGTCCAAACTCTGTTTATTACTACAATTTTTGGATTATTCTTTTACTGCTACACTTTTTTGAATTATTGATGTAATGTTACACTTGTTTATTATTTTTTTAATCATTCATTTTTTAATAAAATGTTTTTTTTATTGAGAAATGATAAATATTTTAATTTATAATGAAGAATAATTTTTTACACAAATATTTCTTGAAATAAAATTTATACAAAAATTTTAGATTATAAAAAATTTAAAATAAATTAGAAAGTATAAATTTATTATTATTATTGAAAATATCTAATTATCTAATATTAAGATTTGATTCAATAACTAATCATGTTCTTATTTGTCATTTTACTACTTTCAAGTAATTCATCAACTAGTTTTATCAAATACTTTTAGCCTAGCTTTTCAGCTTTTACTTAGCTTTTTATAGATTTCAGCAAATTTTACCAAACATAACCTGTATTTCAGGGGAATCTTTAGATGATATTCAGAAACTTTATTTTCCATTTCAGTTCTTAGGATTACTTCATCATGAATAGAGCTGGGCATAATTTTCTAAAAAAAGTTCATACCTCTGAATTGCTTACTTGATGGCTCAGGTAATTTTTGGGAATAGATGGAGACATCTTCTTGGAGAAAGAGATTTTTGGGAACATGCTGGTGGAATTGACGTATCCTTGGAACCTTCTAGTTTTGGCCAGGCTAACACACGGGTAAAGATTTTAATTTAGTAGATTTTCATAATGTATATGGAAATCAGATACTGCATCTAATCCATCTTTTTGAACTAGTTACTATTGAAGCTTGGACACTAGATACAAAATATCTTTGTTGTGTAAATAAATTTATCTTAATATATACATGCATATTTTTGGTATTGGTTTATCAAGATGCATATGGAAATATATCTAAACACTATATTATGCTTGGCTTGTGTTAGAGGGCAAGCCTTGGTGAAACAGTAAGATTGTTGCCTTGTGACCTTCGAGATCATAGGTTCAAATCTTGGAAGCAACATCTCTAAGTGTAGAGTAGACTATGCATCTATCCTCCCGAAAATCCATTAGGTGGCCTTGAGCACTAAATCACCTTTTGATGCTTAGTATTTGTTTAGAAAAATTCTTTTAGGATATTAGAAATATGTTTAGTTATTGGCATCAACTAATTTTCTCTCCAAGAGCGTTATCTTTAGGTTTCACTGTCCATCATAGTGTATCAATTTGAGTGTGTTGGAAATTCTGTATTGACTAAAGATAAGCCAATTTATAATATATAAGTGGGAACAATCCTTATCTTACAACCGGTTTTGTAAGAGTGAGTTAGGCTTAAAAGTCCACTTTCTAATATGATATCAAAGTTTATCTTTGAGAGATTTGATGGACCCATTGTGCCATCCTCTATTGGACCACTTACATATATCTATTTCCACACTCGAGATGTGCCTTGTCGTGAGGGAGGTGTGTTTGAAATCTCTTATCGACTAGAGATAAGGTCAATTTACAATATATAAGTGGAAGCAATCCTCAAATTACAAGTTGGTTTTGTGAGAATAAGTTAGACACAACAGTATTATGAGTTTCATGAGTGAGATGTATGTTGGACACAACAGGTTGTGTTTCTAGTGCTTGGACTTTGTAAGTAGTGAACTAAACGGAAAATCACAAAATGAAAAACCTGGAGCAAAAACCCCCTCAACAAAATCACCGGAAAGTTGCCAACTCTGAGTTGCTAGAAAAGTTGTCATATTAGTCTCAGTTACTGGAAAGTTTGTCAGAAAAGTTGATGGAAGAATCACTGGAGTTTTGACAGTGACGGCCTTTGTAAAAGCTAACAGTAGGTGGAAAAGTTGGACAACTTTAAGAGCCTGGTCAAACTTAGCGTGGAACTATTCTTTTGCCGAGGCGAAGCCTCCTGGATAGGAGAGTCTGATGCCATGTGAGAAAACGTGAGGAAATTTGCTGATTTTGCTATTACCATGTATAATATATCCAGTGTTGTTGTATTATTGAGGTTTTCTGTGCCATTAAGCCGGTAAAGATTGATTTGATATGCCTCTTGTCTTGCTTCCTCATTCTTCCAGGCTTTCGATACCTTGCTACGGAAGTTACAGAAATATGTTCCATATGAATCAGCTGTTGCTGATTTGTATGCTGGAGCTGGGGTCATTGGGTTGTCATTAGCTGCCACGAGAAAGTGCAGGCAAGATCTGGATGATTCTAAACATCTAAAATGTTGATTTCTAACTTTGTATACATAATTGATTTGGAGGTTTTATGCTGGTTGTCTTACAGATCTGTCAAATGCATTGAGATAAACAAAGAGTCGAAGGCCTCTTTTGAGAAGACCATTGAACGTTTACCTTCCAATGTTGACAGCAGTATTACTTGGCATCATGCAGATGCTTCAAAAGTTAGTATTGAATATCTGAAGCAGCATCATATACTCTGTTTTTTACTTCCAAATATTTTGTTTTCCGATTCACATAACTAAAATTGCTACAGCTTAAATTTTGGTATGCATGTAAGTTTTATCTACACATGTGAAGATTTTATTTCAAAAGAATAATCTATATATGTCCACGAAAGAAAGCATAGTGTTTTTTTTTTTTTTTTTTTTTAGAAATGGATATTTTCTTGTTTTTTTTTTTAGTGTTTT